>SXGT01205234.1_pt1 | contig 19356 bp, 18 predicted proteins | sample 3176221 | NCBI WGS metagenome assembly SXGT01 (sample SAMN11356862, study PRJNA531348) | freshwater metagenome | isolation source: freshwater sample F1-120 | place: China: Fuxian Lake, Yuxi | collected 2017-12-25
GACGACGGTGGCGGAGGCGGGTGTGCGGCCCACGATGATGTCGCCGTCCACCTGCGCCAGGTCGTCGATCAGGGCCTGGCTCGGCCGCGACAGAAATTCCTCCAGCGCCTCGACCGACTCGAAACGAGCTGGCAGCTGCGCGGGATCCAGCAGTGTGACAACGTTGCCTGACATGGCATGACCCTTTTCTCAAACGCGATGGGGATGAGCATATGGGCGTGTCAACCCGATGTCAACCGTTTGGTTGAAATCGGAGCAAAGGGTTTGCCCGGGGGACGTGCGTGCCCTCGAATGGTGCGAAGAAATCAGGCCCGCAAACCGGCCATGGCAAAGGCCACGACGTGCGCGCGGTAGGCGCCCACCGCGTCGCCTGAAGAGAGATCGCGGCTGAAGATGGACGACAGCGTCAGGCGGTTGGAGAAGAAGAAGTACGACATGCCGGCGACCGAGATGTAGAGCTCCACCGGGTCGATGCCGCGGCGGAACACGCGCGCGCGGATGCCGCGCGCCAGCGTCTTGGCGATGAGATCGATCAGCGGCGAATTGGTGTCGCGGATCGCGCTGGAATCGCGCACGTGCCGCGCGCCCTGCGCGTTCTCGTGGTTGAGCAGGCCGATGAAATCGGGGTGCTCGGCGAGGTAGTCGAACGAAAAGCCGATCAGCGTCGCCATGGCCTCCTCAGGCTGCATGTCGCCCAGCTTCAGGCTGCGCTCCTGCGTGCGGATCTCGGTGTAGACCACTTCGAGGGCAGCGCGGTAGAGGTCTTCCTTGCTGCCGAAGTAGTAGTAGATCAACTGCTTGTTCACCCCGGCGCGGGCCGCGATTTCGTTCACGCGCGCGCCCGTCAGCCCCTTGGCGGAAAACTCCGAGCGGGCCGCCGCGAGGATCGCGGAACGGGCCGCGCTGCTGTCGGCATCGGCGGGGCTGGAAGCGGAAGCGCGGCGTGGTGGCATCGTGGGTCTGCGGCTGGCTGGGCGATGGGGCGGATTATGAGCAATGGTGGCACCAACTCGACGGCAGGGCCATCTTTGCTCCGGCGTTCGGTGGCTGAAAGGGCGACGGGTTCGATCGGTTTTGCATTGCGTTCACCGCCCGACTGCCTCAGACTGCGGACACAGCTGGTGAGCCGCTCCAGGTTGCTGCGGCGCACCGGTCGACCCAGGCAAGCGTCCTCGAACAAGCAGCCGGAGGAGGAAACGTCACCATGCCCAACCAAGACGAGACCCGCGAAATTCGGACGGCGCTTATCGGACTCGGCAGGACACTGGAAGCGAAGCAGGGCGCATTCGGCGCACGCAAGAAGTCGGACGACGACGTCGCCGCAGCCTCGGTTCAATGGCTGAAGAAACAGATCTGCCCTCACAAGGCCGAGCTGCTGGAGAAATCGAAGTCGACAGAGGTGGACCTCAGCCTCGCCATCGCCGAAATCGTCCTCTTCGCGCTGGGTAATCCGGTGCCGGGCCTTCCGATCGTCGCGAAGTCCATTGCGCAGATCGGCCTCGAACGCTTTTGCGCGTCGCCTCAGGCCATCTACAAGGCAGACCGCGATGAGCACGGGTGAGACCGGGATCGCCCATCTCGTCACCTCCCTTCAAATCGACTGCTGGGGCGTCCAGGGCGTGGAGCCGTCGGAAATCCCCGATCGACTTCGGCAGATCTACCTGGAGCGCTTCACGTTCGATCCCGATGAAGACCCGGCGTCGGCCGCCGGCTTGCTGGGGCGGTTTCCGGTGGACAGCGTCTATCAGCAGCTCAGAAGCGACCTGGATGCAAGAGGCCTTTCGCTGCAATGCCCCTACACCTACCTGTTGATCGACCTGTGGCGAACGCGCTTCCACAGCCAGGTCTCATCCGGAGACCCTGGAAGCGCAGGCCATCCGCTCGTTGCATCGGCCTACACGGGTGACGTCAACGCATGCACCTATCGAGCGCAAGACGGGTCGCGGGCCATCGTGTTCGAGGACGAGCTGCTTCACTTCTTCCAGGTCGCGTCTCAGGGCCTCTTCGGGATGTTTGTGCATCGTGAAGGCAACCAGCTGAGCTTCGATCTTTCATGGCCGCCCAGTGAGGCGCACCTTGCGCAACTGCATGTGGCCTCTGACTGGCTCTTCGGCAGCGCGGTTCGTTCGATGCTGATCCATGGCAGCGTCATGCAGCGCGAAGAGAAATTCGCCCCTCCCGTCCAACACGAAATCGAACTGACGCTGGCGGGCGAGGTCGCGGGCGGCCTGTTCAACTTCGTCTACGCCCATGAACAGGCCCACATCAACGCACGACACTACGAATTGCTCTGGGGCGAGGGCGGCAGGCCCATTCCCCGACGACCTGTTCCCGAGCAAGAGGATGCTTTCGAGCGCTGCAAATTGCGTTACCCCGAACTGCTTGCCGCGCTGAACGCGGAGCAGATCCAGCTGTTCCTGACACGCCAGATGATGGAGGTCGAAGCTGACTGCTTTGCCTGCATGATGCTCATCAACAGCTGGAGGGCAATGGTGGCCGCCCACGGGATGGATCGCCTGCGCCTGACCTGCATGCTCGCGGGTGGCTTTTCCACCCTCATCCTTTTCTGGATGATCGAGCAGATGGTCCTCATCATCGCGTACGGCAAGGACGTTGAACGCGGTGCGTATCCCGTGGCCTTGCTCGGTGAGGATGACCTGGTCCAGAACCTCTGCTTTCGTTCCACGCATCCCACGCCGCTCAATCGCATGATGTCGGTGGAGAGCTTCTTTCAGGACGAGCGCGTCGCCGCAGCAATGAGCGCCCAGAACGACGCCCGGTGGGTCGAGGACACCGGGGACATCCTGGCCTTCTTCAACCAGTTGCGTCGATTCCTGACCGAAAGTTTCCAGTTGTGGCTGGATGACAAGCGAGCGGATGCACTGTTCAATCTGGGCCTGGACGGCATCAAGCCGCAGTGGCGAAAGATGCTCGATGAAATGCCCAGGCCGCGAGACACCTGAAATACCCGCTCAGTCCTTCAGGTTGAGGGTGGGCACCAGCTTCTGGTTGCGCGCGAACTCGGCCTGGGCAAAGCTGCCCAGCGCCTCGGGCGAGCCGCTGCCCGCCAGGGCGCCCTGCTCGGCGAGGCGCGCGCGCACCTCGGGGTCTTTCAAGGCGTCGTTCAGCGCCTCGTTGAGCTTGCTCACGATGGCGGCCGGCGTGCCCTTGGGCGCGAAGATGCCGGTCCAGGTGAGCACGTCGTAGCCCTTGAGGCCGGGCATCTCGTCGAAGGTGGGCACGTCGGGCAGCGAGGCGATGCGCTGCTTGCCGGTCACGCCCAGGGCCTTCAGGCTGCCGGCGCGCACATGGGGAATGCTGCTGGCGCTGACCAGCATGGCCAGGTCCACCTGCTTGCCCATCACGTCGTTGGCGATCTGCGCACCGCCCCGGTAGGGCACGTGCGTGACGAAGACGCCCGAGCGCTGCTTGAGCTGTTCCATGGCGAGGTGCAGCACCGTGCCCACGCCCGAGGTGGCGTAGGTGTACTTGCCGGGCTCGGCCTTGGCGAGCTTGACGAAGTCGGCGTAGTTCTTGACCGGCAGGTCGGTGCGCGCCACCAGCAGCATGGGCGCGGTGTTGAGCATGCCCACGGGCACGAGGTCCTTGAGCGGGTCGAAGCGGTAGGCCGCCGGGTTGGCCAGCTTGCCGATGGCGATGGCGCTGTCCGGCCCGGCCACCAGGGTGTAGCCGTCGGGCGCGGCGTTCACGGCTTTCTGCAGGCCGATGGCGCCGCCGGCACCGGCCACGTTTTCGATCACCACGGTCTGGTTGATGCGCTCGCCCAGCTTGGTGGCGACCTGGCGGGCGATGAAGTCCACGCTGCCGCCAGCGGTGAACGGCACGATCAGCGTCACCGGTCTGGCCGTGGGCCAGGCGGGGCCCTGGGCGTGGGCCGAAACGGCCAGCAGCAGCGAGGCGGCGAGAACAAGGCTTGAGCGTTCGTGGGCCATGGGAGTCTTTCAGGAAGGGATGGAAGAAGAAGAAAAGGAAGCGGCGCGCAGCGCATCGAACTCGGCCGCCCAGTCGGCGCGCCAGCGGCGGCGCTGCGTGTCGTCGATCCACGCGCCGTCCAGCCCGTTGTGCATGAAGCCGCGCAGGTCGTCGAGGCCGAAATCGAAGTCGCGCACCATCATTCGCCACGCGCCGCTGGGCGTCACGTGGTGCAGCGTCGGGTCGTCGGTGTTGGGGTGGATGCGCAGGCCCAGGCCGGGCATGCGGCGGATCGGGTGGTCCAGCGCCCAGCGCTCGGGCGGCAGGGTGCGCAGGTAGTACGAGTTGGTGGGCACCACGGTGAACAGCACGCCGCGCTCGGCGCACTCGCGCGCGAACTCGGGGTGGTCCACCACGGTGTAGCCGTGGTCGATGCGGTCCACCTGCAGCAGCTCCAGCGCGGTGCGCACGTTGGTCCAGGGCATGCCGAACTCGCCCGCGTGCGCGGTGGTCTTCAGGCCGGCGCGCCGCGCGTCCTGGTAGGCCTGCGCGAACAGCTCGGGCGGGCGCTCGTTCTCGCGGTAGTCGATGCCGATGCCGATCACCTCGTCGCAGCGGTGCGCGCTCACCCATTCGACCATCTCGGTGGCGGCCTGCGGGCTGGCCTCGCGGTCCACCGCGGCGATGAGCCGGCCCACGATGCCCAGCAAGCGCTCGGCGTCGCGGATGGCCTGCACGATCGCGTCCTGCGCGGCGGCATAGGGAATGCCGGACACCTGCACCGTGCCGGTGGGGTTCCAGAAGAACTCGGCATAGCGCACGTTGTGCGCCGCCGCGTCTTCGAGGTACTCGAAGGTGAGGCGGTACAGGTCGACCGTCGTGCGCACCAGCTGCGCGTCCAGCGAGCGCAGCACACGCAGCACGCCCACGGGTTTTTCGCCGCGGGTGTAGAAGCCGGTCACTTCCTCGTCGGTCAGCGGCGCACCCGCGCGGCGGTTCAGCTCGGCGAAGGTGTCGCGCCGCACCGTGCCGAACAGGTGGCAGTGCAGTTCCATCTTCGGCATGGCCTGCAGGAAGTGGTCGAGGGCCGGGTCGGCGAGGTCGTTCGAGGGGGGCATGCGGCCAGTCTAGGCAGCCGGGCTTGATAAGAGAAGTTTTAAGTTTCTATAATTTCATTCACTGGATTTATCACCAACCGCCGTGGACAACCCCGCCCTCCGGGCCCTCACGCTGCGCCACCTGCAGTTCTTCTCCGTGCTGGTGGAAGAAGGCCACTTCGGCCGTGCGGCCAGGCGGCTGGCTATCACGCAACCGGCGCTGAGCAACGCCATCAAGCAGATGGAAAAGCTGCTCGGCGCGCAGCTGCTCACGCGCAACACGCACCGGCTGGAGATCACGCCGCTGGGCACCGAGGTGCTGGCGCGCACCGACTTCCTCGTCAACACGGTGGACCTCGCCCTGCAGGACATCCACCACGTGGTGCAGCGCGGGCGCGCGCTGGTGCGCGTGGGCGTGATCCCCTCGGCCAGCACGCAGCTCGCGGCGGCGGTCAACGCCTTCAAGCCGGCCGACGGCCCGCCGGTGGAGTTCGTCTGGCGCGACGCGCCCTCCACCGCGTTGTTGCAGGAGGTGCGCGAAGGCCGGCTCGACCTGGCCCTGGCCGCCATCACCGAGCCGCCCAACGGCTTGACCTGCATCGACCTGTTTCAGGATCCGCTGGTGCTGGTGGTGCGGCGCGACCACGCCCTGGCGCGAGAGGGCAAGGCGAGCTGGAAGGCCATCGGCCAGGAACGCCTGGTGCTGTTCGAGAGCGGCAGCATGCCCGCGCTGGGCGAGCCCGCGCGCGCGCAGTTCGGCCAGCAAGGCGCGCAGGCGCCGTACCACGTGCGCTACTCGGAAACGCTGTACGCCCTGGTGCGCGGCGGCATGGCGCTGGGCCTCATGCCCCAGCTCTACACCACCTCGCTGCACGACCCCGAGCTGGCCGTGCTCGCGCTGCAGGACCCGCGCATCGAACGCCGCGTGGTGCTGGTCTACCGGCCCGGGCCGATGCGCAACGCGGCGGCGAAAGACTTCATCGACTTCCTGCGCGAGCACCTCACGCAGCCGAAGAAGCTGAAGGTGAGGCGCTTCGCGCGCAAGACGGCGGGGCCGAAGGGCTGAGGCCCGTCCTCAGTCCAGGCTGACGTTGGCCGCCTTGGCCACCGCGCTCCAGTCCGAGCCCTCGGCCGTGATCACCGCCGCCGTTTCCTCGGGGCTGCGCCCGGTCACGTGCAGGCCTTGCGCGTCCAGGCTCTTCTGGAACTCGGGGTCCGAGGTGATGCCCTTGATCTCGCCGGACAGCCGCGCGATCACCGCCGGCGGCGTGCCGGTGGGTGCGAAGAGGCCGATCCACGCATTGCGCGCGGTGCCCAGGCCCTGGTTCTTCAGCAGCGGCACGCCGGCAAAGCGCGGCGAGGGCGTGTCGCCCAGCACGGCGAGCGCGCGCAGCTTGCCGGCGTCGATGTGCTGCGCCACCAGCGAGTAGGACAGGCTCGACACCTGCACCTGATCGCCCAGCAGGCCGTTGAGCGCGGGCCCGCCGCCCTGGTAGGGCACGTCCACGATGCGCGCGCCCAGCTTCTCGTTGACCTGCGCCATGAAGAGGTGCGACGAGCTGCCGATGCCGAAATGGCCCCAGTTCAGCTTGCCCGGGTGGGCGCGGTCGTACTGCACCAGCTCCTGGATGCTGCGGATCGGCAGGCTCGCGCTCACCACCACGGCGGTGTCGATGCGGCTGATCTCCGAGATCGGCGCGAAGTCGCCCACGGTGTACGGCAGCTTCTTGTAGATCGCGGGGTTGATGACCAGGGTGTCGCTCAGCAGGATGCACAGCGTGTGCCCGTCGGGTGTGGCGGACTTGCAGGCGTTGGCGCCGATGATGCCGTTGCCGCCCGCGCGGTTCTCCACCATCACCGGCTGGCCCAGCTGCTTCGAGAGCCGGTCGCTCACGCGCCGCGCCACCAGGTCCACCGGGCCGCCGGCGGCCAGTGGCACGATCACCTTCACGGGGCGACTCGGGTAGGCGGTCTGCGCGCTGCAGGTGCCGGCGAGCAAGGCCAGCGCGAGGGTCAGAAACGAAGAAGTCGTCTTCATGGTTGGGCCCCTCAGTCCAGCTGGATGCCGGTCTGCCGCACCAGCTCGCCCCAGACCTCGCGGTCCTTCTTCAGGAAGGCGGCGAACTCTTCCGGCGTCTGCGCGCGGGTGCGCATGGCCATGGTCTGGTTCTGCTCGCGCATGGCGGGGGTCTGCATCGCGGCGGTGATCTGCGCGTTGAGCTTGTTGACGATGCCGCGCGGCGTGCCGGCCGGCGCCATGAGGCCGAACCAGGTGAAGGTGCCGGGGTCGCCCACGCCGGCTTCGGTGAGCGTCGGCACCTCGGGCAGTTGCGCGGAGCGCGTGGGCGCCAGCACCGCCAGCGCGCGCATCTTGCCGGCCTTGGCCTGCGCCACGATACCGGGGTTGCCGACCGACACGTAGAGCACCTGGATGTCGCCCGTGAGGAAGGCCTGCATCATCGGGCCGAAGCCGTTGAAGGGCACGTGCAGCAGGTCGGTTTTCGTGGCGCGCTTGAGCCACTCCATGGTGAGGTGCGTGTCCGAGCCGTTGCCGAACGAGCCGTAGGCCAGCTTGCCGGGGTGCTTCTGCGCGTGCGCGATCAGCTCCTTCATGCTGTTCACCGGCACCGTGGGCGAGACGAGGAAAACCATGTCCGGCACCACCAGCGGCGTGACCGCCTCGAAGTCCTTCGCGGCGTCGTAGGGCAGCTTGCGGTAGAGGTGCGGGTTGATGGAGAGCGAACTGCCGCTGACCACGCACAGCGTGCTGCCGTCGGGCGGGGCCTTGGCGCAGGTGTCGGTGCCGATGATGGTGTTGGCACCGGGCCGGTTCTCCACCACGAAGGACGGGCCGTTCTTCTCGGTGAGGATCTGGCTCAGCAGCCGCGTCACCACGTCGGGCGCGCCGCCCGCGCCCAGCGGCACGATGAGGCGCACGGGCTTGGTGGGGTAGGCCGCCTCGGGCTGTGCCCAGGCGGGGACCGCGCAGGCCAGGGCCAGCGCGCCGGCCGCGACGCGGCCCATCCAGTTCGTCGTCTTCATGTCTTTGTCTCCTTGTTATCGAAATCCACAAATGAGCACGCCTAGCCCGAGAGGTGCCGGCCCGCGCGCTGAATGCGGTCGGCCAGCAGACCCGCCGGCGCGCCAGCGGCCAGCAGAATGACCAGCTTGGTCAGGAACAGCTCGCGCTGCGGCGCGGGCACGCGGTCGATCGCCCCGGCGAGTTCCACGAAATCGCGTTCGGCAAAGGTGGTGGTGTCGGTGGTGGTCGTGCTCATTGGAGTTCCTTGGTGCGGGCGGCGCACAGGGCGATGTTCAGGGCCTCTTGCACCTGCTCGGGCGTGGCCTCGCGCCAGCGCGCGGCCACCCGGTTGTCGGGGCGCACGAGATAACACGTGCCGGGGCGCGCGTCGAGCAGCCGGCCCACGGTGCTGTCGGCCTCGAAGCCCAGCACCTGCAGCGGCAGGGCCGCGAAGCGCGCGGCGTCGGTGAAGGCGACCAGCGTGAAGCGCGGGCCGAAGCGGTCGTACAGGCGTTCGCCCGCCGCGCCCACCACGGCATCGGGCACCAGCGCGCCCGGGCGGCAGGCGGGGCCGAAGTCGCCACCGGCGTCCGCCGTGTTGAGCGGGCTGTCGGTGCAGTCGTGCGGGGGCGTGGCGTAGGGGTCGAACAGGTTGCCCAGGAAGTTCTCGCTCAGCGAGAGCGAGAGGATGGCCTCGCGCACCAGCGCGATGCCCGGCGACGGCGTGGTGATGAAGATGGTGGTGCGCGTGAGCTCGGCCAGCGTGGCCAGCAGCGCGCCCCGGCGCTCCTGCGTGTACGAGTCGAGCAGCTGCGGCTCGGACACGCCCTTCACCACGCGCGCCAATTTCCAGGCCAGGTTGTGCGCGTCTTCGTAACCGTGGTTCACGCCGCGCCCGCCGAAGATGGGCACCTGGTGCGCCGCGTCGCCCGCGAGCAGCACACGGCCCTGGTTGTACGTGGGCAGCGACACCGCGTTGGCCTTGTAGACCGAGGTCAGCACCAGCTCGTACTTCGGCTCGATGCCCATCAGCTCGAAGTGCGCGCGGATGCGCGCGTGCACCTGCTCGGGCTGCATCTCGGTCTCGGCGTCCTGGTCGTCCATCAGCTGGAAGTCCAGGCGCCACATGTCGAACGGCGCCTTGTGCATCAGCACCGTCTTGCCCGGCAGGTAGGGCGGGCTGAAGAACAGGCGCCGGCCTTCGGGCAGCGGCTGCTTGCACAGGATGTCGTTGATGACGAAGCGCTGCGAATACGAGGTGCCCTCGTAGTCGATGCCCAGGCAGCGCCGCGTGATGCCGCGCGGGCCGTCGGCCGCCACGAGGTAGGCCGCGTCCAGCGTGTAGCCGCCTTCGGGTGTGGAGACCGAGAGGTGCACCCCCTCGTCGCCCGCCTCGATCTGCGACAACGTGTGCTGGTAGCGCACGTCCGCCAGGCCGCTGGCCTGCAGCTCGTCGAGCAGCAGCTGTTCCATCCAGCACTGCTGCAGGTTGGTCTGGCCGTGTTTCTCGTGCGGCGGCGAGGCGATGTTCATCGAGTGCACTTCCTGGCGGCCGTAGAAGGTCCAGCCGGCCGACCAGGTGAGCGATTTCTCCAGCACGCGGGCGCCCACGCCGAGCTGGTCCAGGATCTGCATCGAACGCCGGCTCATCGCCAGCGCGCGGCTGCCCTTGGAGATGGTGTCGCGCGCTTCCAGCACCACGGTGCGCACGCCCTCGCGGGCGAGGCCGAGCGCGGTCGCCAGGCCGACGGGGCCGGCGCCCACGATCACCACCTCGGCCGGTCGGTGGTCGAGACTGGCGGGAGGTTGGAACGGCAGGGTCTGCCAGTGGAAATACATGGGGGTTCTCTTTCTCTCTCAACGAAGAAAATCGAGCAGGGCCCGGTTGAACGCCTCGGGCTGCTCCAGGTTGCTCAGGTGGCCGGCGCGTTCGATGCGCACATGGGTCACGCCGGGAATGCGCGCCAGCAGCTGGCGCGTGACCGGCTCGGGGTACACACGGTCCAGCTCCGAGGTGATCACCAGCGTGGGGCAGGCGATCTGCTCCAGGCGGTCGCCCCGGTCCTGCCGCGTGGCCGCGGCCAGCACCGCCAGGTAGTTCTTCAGGCGGATGCGCTGCATCGCCTCGGCGGCGGTGCGCAGCGCCTCGGGCGCGGCGTCGGGCGCGCACATGGCGCGGGCCTGGTCCATGCCAAAGCGGGCCGGCACCCGCCCGCCTTGAAACGCCGCCGAGCGGTCGGCGATGAAGCGGTCCACCTCGTCCGGCGGCATCGCGTCAAAACCCGGGCTGCTGTTGGCCAGCACCAGCGAGGCCACGCGCCCGGGGTGGCGCAGCGCCAGCGAACGCACCACGCGGCTGCCCATGGACAGGCCCACCAGGTGCGCGCGCGGCACCTGGAAATGGTCCAGCACCGCCAGCAGGTCGGCACCGAAATCGCGGTGGAAGTCCAGCGGGCCTTCGATGTCGCCGCTGCCGCCGTAGCCGCGCAAGTCCACGCTGGCGGCGGTGAAGCCGTGCGGGCTCAGCGCCTCGATCTGCGCCTGCCAGGTGTGGCGGTCGCCGCCCATGCCGTGCACCATCAGCACCAGCGGCCCCTGGCCGGCCACGCTCACCGCGAGGTGCGGCGAAGGCGGGGTTTGGGGCACGGTGATCGTCTGCAAGTCCATGGCCCGGCTCAGCCCCGCTCCGGCAGCGCCAGCGCGTCGATCAGCACGAACGCCACCGACGCCGGCTCGGCCGTGCGGTTGCTCCAGCCGTGGCTCGTGCCGCGCTGCACCAGCACGTCGCCCGCCTTCAGCAGGGTCTCGCCCTCGTCCATCACCGCCCAGATCTCGCCCGAGAGCACGATGGCGTAGTCCACCGACGCCGTGGTGTGCATGCCCACCGTGCTGCCCTTGCGGGTGGCCGAGCCGGCCAGGTCGTGGCCCATGGCGGCGAAGGCCGCGTGCTCGTCCCAGCCGGCCATGTAACCCGCGTCGGGCGGGAACTGCACCACGCGGAACACGCTGCCGCCAGCGGGCGGGGCCAGCGTCACGTCCGCGCAGGGCTCGGCGGCGTCGCTGTTGTCGGCGGGGGTGCGAAAGGTTTTCCAGAGGTCCGTCACCACCGGGCCGGTGGCGGTCGTCCTCAACACGAACGGCGAAGGGCCGTCCTGCACGATCACCGAGCGGCCCGCCGCGTCGTGACCCGTCACCACACGGCGCACCGCGCCGGGCTTGTCTTTGGCCATGGTCTGTCTCCTTGAGCCGCGATGGTAGGGAGAGACATGGATATGCGATACATGAGAATCGGCATGGCAGTTCAACGACAATCGTTGAACTGAAACCCGACCCCGATGGAGCCCGCATGGACCTGAAACTGGTGGACTGTTTTCTGCGCGTGGTCGAAGCCGGCAGCATCAACAAGGCAGCGCTCGACATGGAGATCACCCAGCCCGCGCTCTCGCGCCGGCTCAACGCGCTCGAACACGACCTGGGCATCCAGCTGCTGGTGCGCGAAGCGCGCGGCGTGAAACTGACCGAAGCCGGCACCCTGCTCTACAACGGCGCGCGGCCCCTGCTGCGCCAGGCCGAGCTGCTGCGCGACGAGCTGGGCCGCGAAGCGCGCACGCAGGTCTCCATCGGCCTGCCGTTCTCCATGCACCGGCTCATCACCGCGCCGTTTGCCGCGGCCGAGATCCAGCAGCGCTCGGCCGTGTCGCTGCGCATCTACGAAGGCTTCATCCACCACCTGCGCGAGTGGCAGCACCAGGGCCTGGTGGACGTGGCCATCATGGACTTCGAGGAAGGCAGCTCACCGCTGCACGACCAGACCCCACTGATCCGCGAGCCCCTGCTGCTGGTGGGCCCGGTGGACGCCGGCCTGCGCCCCGACCGCCCCGCCAGCGCCGAGAAGCTCGGCGCGTGCAGGCTCATCCTGCCGGGGCGGCCCAACCTCGTGCGCAAGAGCGTGGACGCCTACCTGAAGCGCCACGGCCAGAAGTTTCGCCGCGCGGCCGATGCGGAGACGCTGCAGCTCTGCCTGTCGCTCGTGAAAGACGGGCTGGGCTACACCGTGATGCCCTACTGCGCGATGCACGACTTCCCGCAGATGGGCGAGCTCAGCGCCACGCCCATCAAGGACCTGACCATCACCTGGTCGCTCTACGTGAGCCAGGCGCGCCGCCACAGCGCGGGCGTGCGCTCCACCGCGCAGAGCCTGCAGCGCATGATGCTCGGCCTGGTGGAGCGCGGCGAATGGCCGCTGGCGCAGGCGGTGGCTACTTGAGGAAGCGCTCCAGCAAGCCGTCTTTCTTGATCTTGTCCGTGCGGTCCTGCTGCTTCTGCTCGGCCGGGCTCAGGGCGGCCTGGTTGCAGCGCGCGGCCGCGCGCGGGAAGTCCTTCGCGCAGGCCTGCGCGCGGCGCTTGGCTTCGTCCCAGCCCTTGGTTTCGCCGTAGAAGCGCACGGCATACGGCTGGGCTTCTTCGGCCCGGCTGAAGTACGCCAGGCCCTGGTCCACCACGCGCTGCGCGGCGGGCACCTGGCGGTTGTCCTTCAGCTTGCTGCTGCGCTCCTTGTAGGTGATCCAGGCGCGGTCGGCCTCGGCGTTGAAATTCGCTTCCAGCATCTGGCTGGGGTCGGCCGGGCGCGGCGTGCGCGGTGCCGGCGGCGCTTCGTTGGTGGCCACGTACAGCGCGAACAAGGGCACGGCGTGCGAGGCCGTGGGCGCCGCCACCGCCTTGCGCGCGGTCTCGAGCGCGTCCGGCGCGTTCGGGGCGTCGATCACCTTGAAGGCCAGCGCGTAGTTGCGCAGCAGGTTCGCGGTGTTGCGCTCCTGGCGCGCCGCGTCCAGCGGCTTCTTCCTGGCCTCCCGGTCCACGGCGATCGCCGGGAAGGCGGCGGCGGTTTCCGCCATCGCGTCCAGCCGCTTGAGGGTGGACGGGTGCGAGCCCGCCACCTTCTCGAAGCCCTTGGTGAGCTCGAAGGACAACTGGCTGGCCGCCGCAGCCACCTCCCCCTGCGCGGCCGCGCCGGAGGCGGCAATGCCCTGGCTGAGCGGGTTGTTGTTGGCCGCCGCACCGGGCCGGGCGGCCGGCGCCGCCGCAGCCTGCGCGCGGATCGCGGCCAGCAAGGCTTCCTGCTGCTGCTTCTCGCGCTTCTCCTGCTCGTCTTCCCAGGTGGCCAGCCGCTCCAGAAACGCCTTGATCCCGTGCTCGTACGAATACCCGAGCTTGTGCGTGAGGCTGAGGCTGAAACGGTCCGCCGCGCTCTCTTCGGACTGGCTGTAGATGGTGGTCACCAGCCCGCGCCCGAGCGTGTAGGTGGTGAGCAGCGTGTCCACCTTGTTCCAGCGCGCCGCCTCGCCGGTCTTGAGCGTCAGGGCCACGCCCAGGCCGAGCACCGAGGTGACGGTGTCGGCGTCGGCCACGGCGCTTTCCAGCTGGTGGTAATGCAGGTAGATGTGCGCGAACTCGTGGCTGAGCAGGGCCACGAGTTCGTCTTCGCTCTCCATGTCGGTCAACCACGACAGCGAGATGTAGATGTTGCCGGCGCCGGTGGCGTAGGCGTCGAGCGCGTGGCTGGCCAGCACGTGCACGCCCCCGGGCCAGTTGGGCACGCCGGCGGCGGTCTTGATGCGCGTGAGCAGGCCGTTCAGGTAGCGCTGCAACTCGGGGGCGTTGACCAGCCCGAAGCCCCGAGCACGCTGGTTGAGCACGTCTTGCCGCACGTCGGGCCAGGTGCGCGCCACCGGCGGCGGCAGCTCGGCCAGCGGGTTGCTCGGCCCCGAGCTGCGCATCTGCGAAATGACGGGCAGCGAGGCAATGCTCTGCGGCATGGTCTCGCAGCCAGCCAGCAAGCCCACCGCGAGCAAAGCCGCTGCCAGTGCGGGTGCGCCACCACCCGGAAGCCGGCGACGGTCAGCAGCCACTTTTGCCAACTCCGGGTGTGCTGCTGGTCTGCGTGGTGGGCGCGATCCTGGCCGTGGTGCAGCCAGCCGAGCTGCCCCGGCTGAGGCGCACCTGCGCGGCTTTCACCCAATAGTTCGTGCCACCGATGGAAACCTGGAGGAAGCCCGCCTGGGCCCCCACCACATTCAGCGGCCACGGCTCAGCCCCCAGCCTGTGCTCCCCCGCCACCGAGCCCTCCGCCGGGGCGTTGTACAGAGTCACCTTCGACTCGGTGCTGGGCACGAAGCCCACGATTTGCGCCTGGGCCAGGGCCAGCGGACTGGCCAACACACCGACGAGCCCGAAGGCAAAAGCCAGATTCTTCATGAGACACCCCCAGAAAAATGCGCACCATGGAAATTCACACGGAAGGGGCGACCGGCGCAGGCGCAGGGCGCGGCTCGAACAGGAAATCCCTCACCACCCGCACGAGACCCAGGCCCTCGGCCACCAGCGTCATGCCCACCAGCTCCGCCACCGGCAACATGCCAATCCGGAAAACTTTTTGTAACAAAGCGATCAGAATCATCGCGGCAATGGTCTGCAACGTCAACCGAAAGGCCCAACCCAGCGCCCGCATCACCCGCACCGCACCCCACCGCACCCACCAGGGCGATGCCTTGTAGCTGGCGGTCCAGCGCTGGAAGTCCTCGAACGCTGCCGCGTGGGCGAAGAACGCCGCCACCCGCCGCCGCACCAGGTTCCACAGCAGGTGAACCAGAAAGACGGCCGCGACCCCCAACAGCGCCGGGCCGACCAGGATCCGGTGCAAGGGGTCGGTCCACTCGACGTGGGCCTTGTACTCGTCGCCGAAGGTGAGGAAGTTGTCCAGCGCCATGGCGTGCACGTGCACGCCGGGCAGCAGCCCGTGCACCGGGGACTGCACGAAGTCGTTGTAGCCGGGCACGTTGGCCCCCACCAGCACGAACTTCCCTTGCACGTAGCGTCTCAGCTCGGACGTGTCCATGTAGTTCAACTGGTCCGCCGACAGGGTACGGTGGTAGGGGCACAGGGGCGTGCGCGCTTCTTCGTCGAACAGGTTGCGCAGCACCTTGGGGATCACCTGCGACAGCTCGCGCTGGCCTTCGTGGCAGCCCGCCAGGCTGCGGGGGCGCGAATCCTGAGGAGCCGAGTTGTGGCCCCACACCAGAGCCATGCGGCCTTGCTCGGGGCCTAGGGTTTGGTCTAGCTTCAAACGCGCGCTCGCGATGGCCAGAGCAGCGCTGGGGTAGAAGGGCTCGCCTTTGATCGGTTGGGGGCCGCTGGCCATTCGATTGCCCGCCCAGTGGCGGCTCAGTTCATAGGTCCATGCCAAGCCGTCCAGCTCATCTGGAAAGTAGTCCACCCCCACCAGTTCGAAACAAGGGGCCGCGCCCTTCTGCAAGCCCGAACGCACTTGCAGCTCCCCCTTGGGGCCGGTGGGCAGCCCCGCCAGGAACACTTGGATGCCCATGCCCTGGACCGCACACAGCGCGTCGGCCAAGTCCTTCACGGTACGGTCTTCACGCTCCTGCCCGAAGGTGATGTCCAGAAAAATCACCTTCGGGCGCAGGCCCTTTTCCCCCGCCAACCTCAAGAGGTTGTCGGCGTGCTGACCGTAGGTGATGGGCCAGGCGCTCCCGCTGCCGTCCAGAAACTCCTGGTCGTACAGGACGACGGTGATGTCGTCGCGCGCCTTGGCCGGGTAACCCCACTGCGCGGTGAGCGGCGCCTGCGCCCGGGCCAGATAGCGCGTGAGCACCGCCCCCTTGGCATTCAGCGCGTCGCCAATGGCCAGCATCGTCATCGACACCAGCAGCAGAACCAGAAAAGACACCAGCACGATGTACCAGCGCGGGCAAGACCAGCGGTCCCCGTGGTCGAAAAAGTCCAGGGCTTCCCTCAGCCACTGAAAGCGCGATTGCTCACCCACATCAGCCCCCCGCCCAATGCCATGCGATCAGGAATGATCAAGGGCCGCGCCGCTAAATGCAAGCAAATGTATGCAGCGCGCGATGCGCGGCCTGCCGGCGGGCCAGGGGTACGCCAGCGCTAAGGGCTCGGCGGCGATGCGGGGGACAGCCCCTGGCGCACCAGCAGCTCCGCCTTGCTGGCGCGGCTGCTGCTGGTGCAGCCATCCAGAAACACGAACTCGTCGCACGCCGCCACGAAGGCCGGCGACGCGCCGAACTGCCCGAAGCCATAGACCATGTGCCCGTGCTCCCGGGCGCGGGCCACGAGGCCCACGAAATCGCTGTCGCAGGAAGCGATGCAGATGCCGTCCACGCGGCCCTGCTGCAGGCGCTCCATCACGTCCATGATGAGCGCGGCATCGCTCGCGTTCTTGCCCTGCGAGTAGTGGAACTGCTGCACCGGCCGGATGCCCAGCGGGTGCAGCCATTTCTTCCAGGAGAGCAGGAAGTCGGTGGTCCAGTCGCCATACGCGCGGCACACCGTGGGCCGGCCGCGCTGGTTCACCAGCCGCATGAGCTGCTCGGCGTGCTGGCCGCTCACGTTCTCGGCGTCGATGTAGACGGCCAGGCGCGGGCGCTGGGATGGGTGGGGGAGATCAGACGAAGAAATGCCGGGGTGTTGCATGTGCCTTCCCTTCAGGTGGTGATACCACCGCCCCCTTTGTGAGGGGGCGGTGGCCCGAACGGGTTGGCATACCGGAACAAGTAAACAAGACCGGCGAGCCTTGCGGCTCCCCATCCGGGCCACCAAAAACTGGAGGCACAGACGGAGATAGCCGCAGTGCGGAAGCGCTGCAGCTATCTGATGTTTACTTGTTTTCAGGATGCCAATCCCGGTCGTACTTTCGATGTACGACGCGGGGAGTATAGGGGGAGTAGGACGGGTAGCTTCTAGGTGAGTATGGAGACTGGCTGGCGATCCGTTGGTTGGTGAAGCCCGCATGATGATTGGAGAACGCCAGCCTTCTGCTCGACGCGGTAGCTCTCGTTACGGGCTCTTCGCGCACCAGCAACGCAGCTCGTTTCCCACGTTCTGCTTAGCATGCTAAACGGATAAGTGTTTGTTTTTAAAAGGTTTTTTTGAATGTTTAACTATTGCTAAACAGCCTGTTTAACCACCCGTGAGGCGTCTCGCAAAACATAAAGCGGTCGGTTGTGCGGAGGAAGCTTGTCAAGGAATCCATCCGTATCGCTCCACTTACCCAGCAACCTTGAGGCCTCGACAGCGGCGGAGGCTGAAGCGCCTAAACCCAATAGCTGCCGCAACTCGGCATTCGTGATTGAACGATGGTCACGCAGGTACTCACGAACCATCTCTGCGTACCGAACCGGATTCAATCCCCGTGTCCGCGTGTAGGCAGCCTTGCCCTTCAGTGCGGTAGCCACTCCCTTGGCCAGATGGTAGGTGGCCGAGTGGGTGTATCCACGGCGCTCCAGCAAGCCAAGAACGGGCGCAGTCATGGCTTCAAGCACGGCACGAGCCTCCTCCCGAGAGGTCAATTGCAAGGTTTCGGCCGCTGTCGCCACGTCCATGTGATCCGTGTGATGAAAGGCATCGAGCACCAGCAAGTGGTCTAACGTGACCGGCGCTCCCTCGGCACTCAGTTCAGACACCATTCGTGCCAACCTGGGATTCGCGCCCCGATTGAAGATGCGCAAGGTCACGGCATCGGCCGTTGCGCTGTACACCGGCCTCCGTTTGCCGAACACCAGTGCAGAGCGGTAGATGCGCTTGCGTCCGATGCCGGATGACTCCACCAGTCGCAGTTTCACAAAGGCATTGGCCAACGTCCTGTTTCGAGCACGTGGCTCGTGGCGCAAGATGTTCTCAGGCGAAATGCCGGCAATGAACCCCCCAGGACTGGTGACGGCCAGCTCGTCCATGGAATGGCGCACCAACACCTCGCCCGGGTGGGTGTAGTCGCGATGGGTCAATGCGTTCAGGACAGCTTCCCGCACCGCCTCCAAAGGAAACTGAGGGATGCGCATCTTGAACAAACCCAAAGACACCTCTTCTTCCGGATTCAGCGGTCCTTGAAATACCTGTTCCATGCGTTCGATGACCTCGAGAATAGGCAGGCGCTCGATGTCGTTGCGTGCGACCGTGGTTTCGTCGCGCAACAGCACGTAGTGGAACTGTGCCTGGGGACATCGCGCGGCCAGCACGTCACGCCGAGCAAACAGCAACAAGCCAGTGTGAGTGAGTTTCCCGTCACGCACCGCCTCCAGGCCCGCCAAGAACTCAGCGTCGTCCACCGCGAGCAAACCAGAGCCTGGATCCTTGGACCTCAACACGTTGCGGGCGCGAGCGATCTGCACGGGGTCGACGTCCCCCAAGCTCACGCCATCGGCAGGCGCGCCGCTCCAATCCACCTCACCAGTGCTGACGCGCGAACGTGCAAAGCCTCGCGGGTCCAGCGGCATGCAGTTTTTCCCCTCCCGCTGTTTGAACAGCCCGGCGGAAGTCCCGTAAGGCCCAGCATCGCCACGAGGAATGCGCACCACCAGCAGCTGACCCGTGCCCTCCGGCACAGCCAGAACCGAAACGGAGGCACTCAAAGCCGGCCGAGTACCTTCATAGATGCCACGGCGAAACACATCCAAGTCAAAGCCCCGCGCGCCCTGGATCGCGCGCTCCCGGCCAATGACTTTGTCAGACACGCCAAACACCAAAGTGCCGCCTTCGGCATTGGCAAAACAAGCGGCGTACTCGCAGGCGACTTTTAAATCCGACTTGGCGTCTTGCCACGGCTTGAAATCCAGCCACTGTGATTCCAGAGCATCCGCAGGCTCGCACTGCAGACGCTCAAGCAGTTGGAGCAGTTCATTGTCGGAGAGCGATCCACTCATACCGGCCACCTCTCTGCACAGTCATTCATGACCTGATTTCCTCTTTCCTGGATGGATGTTGATGACCTTTCCGGCATCAAACCCGGCACTTCGATGTCGCCATCTCATGGCGGGGAGCGCCCGTATTCTCCTTGAGGCAGCACCTACCAAGCTGCCGAACAAGCCCCATCACCTTCCGGCATACAACCTTCCACTTTGAACCCAGGGCCGAAACCTCTCCTTCCATGCTGAAAGAGCAACTGGTTTTCACAGAATTCAAAGCGGCCGTCTCCTCCAACAAAAACAATCACTTAAGCACGCTCCCCAGGGTATTCCCGGACATGGAGCGGGCTGGCTCACGACTTGCAAAGCAGCGTGTCGCCCCCCGCCCCCAACAAAGCACCGGAGACAACCCGTCATGGAAACCTTCTACGAGGTCATGCGCCGCAAAGGCATTTCGCGCCGCAGCTTTCTCAAATACTGCTCGCTCACGGCCACCTCGCTGGGGTTGGCGCCGTCCTTTGTGCCGCAGATCGCGCACGCCATGGAAAACAAGCCGCGCACCCCGGTGCTGTGGCTGCCCGGGCTGGAATGC
>SXGT01547688.1_pt1 | contig 19354 bp, 13 predicted proteins | sample 3176221 | NCBI WGS metagenome assembly SXGT01 (sample SAMN11356862, study PRJNA531348) | freshwater metagenome | isolation source: freshwater sample F1-120 | place: China: Fuxian Lake, Yuxi | collected 2017-12-25
ACCACGCCGCCCGCCGGGCACACGATAGCCGTGGCCCCCGGGCTCTCGCAGAGCCTTGAGTTCAAGCAGCTGGACTCGGGCACGTTCGAGCGCCGGTCCGACACGCCGACGTTCATCGTCACGCTGGGCAATCAGCGCCTGTTCGCGTTCCTTGGCCGCGTGCTCTCGCGCTTCGACCGCCTGCAGCTGCGCTCGCAGTTCGGCGCAGGTGTTGGCGTGGTCTTCGGCCTGACGCTGAATCTGGTCTTCGAGACCGCGCAAGGCGGTCAGGTCACGCGTCACCATGATCGCGACCACGCCGTGCCCACCCCCACGATCGAGCGGTACGGCGTCAGTCACCACGTCACACACGCCGGCGCCGGGGACCACGACCAGATACTCGATGGAACCGCTGTCGCCCTCGGTGACCTGTCGGATGAAATCGGCCACCCGTTCGCGGTCTGTGAGGGAGACGAGGTCGTGGTACCGACGGCCTCCTCGATGCGCGCCCATCAGTGACACCTGGGCCGCATTCATCGCCAGCACGCGTCCGTCCGCCGCTACCTCAGCGAGGCACGCGGGCTGCTGTTCGATGATGGCCCGAAGACGCGCCCGGACATCAAGCGGCGATGACGGACCTTGCGGTGCCGGCAGGCTTACCGGGTCGCGGTCGGACTCGTGTGCGTCCGCCGCCGGGCGCCTCGCATCGGACATTGTCACCAGACACCCCTTTTCAAGCGGTGGGCCAAGTCAGCCCCTACCGCAACCACCTCGACACCTAGCAAGCTCCGCACCAGCATCAGCGCGGAGCCCGGATGCGGTGTTCCACTGTCATTTTCACGGCGTTCCGCCCTCCTCCTCCGTCTCTGGCGCATCCTCTTGTGCGAAGGTTGTGCGACGGCCGTTGGCGGCATTGGGCCAACACAACTGTACGCCGTCATACAGATATGGGATCGACCGAGCCCTGGAGCAGGGCCTGGCTGCTCCTCGAGAAGTGCGAGGCGTGCCCTACGATCGGTGGTCTGACACCAGCAAGCCCGCCCGCCGCAGGCGATTCACGGCAGTCAGGTCGTCCAAGCTGTTGATGCACCTCCGGACTCGCGGAGTTGGCACGGCCATTGAAACGGTGTCAGCGGACAGGAAAGGACAATGACGGTGTCTACACCCCAGCCGGCGCCCGCACGAGATGACGAGATGGAGGCCCAGTCCGACCGCGATCGGAAATCGTCGGCCGCTGGGCGGAATGGTTCGGCGCGCGACCGTCGCCGCTCTCACCGCCACCCGCACGAGGCTGTGCCAGGCATCGGCGCCGTCACGCTCTATCCCGAAGACCCTGCCCGACTCCTGAACATCTCATCGTCGGGGCTCCTGGTCAGTTGCTCGCGACGCCTGATGCCGGACACACGCGCGAAATTCGTTCTGCAATGCAACGACGACGAGAAGCTGGTGGTGACCGGACGTGTGGTGCGGAGCAAACTCGTCGCGGCCGGCGGGTCCGGCGCCATCGCCTACGAAACGGCGATCTGCGCCGATACCGAACTGGACCTGGAGAAATTCGGCGCGACCATGCCTCCTCCCCAAGCGGATACGGAGCGGACACGCGGGGGTGTCTCCGAGCCTATCGACGGAATCTGCGTGACGCCCGGCCGTGAAATGCCGATCAAGGTCTCCCGCCTCAAGGACGACGGGTGTTTCATCGAGCAACCAAACAGGGCGGCACCGGGTGACCAGCTCAACCTGGCAATCAAGGTGCCACCCGGCGACCCGATCGTCCGTGTGGAGGAAGTCGTGAGCGCCGTAGCCGAGACAAGGTCCTCGGTGGTCACGATGGCGAGCGGGCGGCTGCTTGACGCGAGCGCGCAGACTGACATGCACGCCAACGACTGGTAGCCTCACCCCCGCGGGTCAACGCCCCACAACACATGCGAGCCACGACCGGACGCTCCAGGGTGAGCAGGACGGGCCTGGCGGAGAGACTCCGGATGGTCAGTGTCGGTGGCATGTTGGTCCGCTCACACGGGTCGTGCCAGTTGCGTCTCATAGAAGGGTTCGAGCCGATCGATGGCATCGAGCGGCTGGCGATCGACATCCCACCTGAACTGCCGCAGCACCATGCGGTCCGCAAGGAAGTCAACCAGGGTGAACCCGTGGTCCTCCACCGGCGCGACCGACTCCTCCAACTCCAGATGCGCCGGCGTGGTCGGGCCGATGCCGCGCACGACCGACGGGAATCCACTGATGGACGTACCAATCGGGCCACTCAGCACGGTTGTGATCGGCCGCGCATTGAGGTTCACGGTCCCGGCCCGATGCATCCGCCCCACCCCAATGGCATGCAGGTCACCACTGACAATCACCGGGGCTCGGCCAGGCTGGCTGCCGATCGCGTGCGCCAGTCGATCGTGCTGCTTCAGCCACCCCTCCTGCCAATACGGTTTGGCCACCGCCGTCGTCAAGGTGCCGTTCTCCGGGTCGAGAATATCGGGGTACCACTCGCCCCATTTTCCCGCGCTCCATCCGAACGGATTCGACGGCGCGTGAACGAGGTGGCCGACCCCGGCCGCGCGCGTGCGCTCCATCAACCAGCGCTCGACCTGCGCGTCGACGAACACGGCGTTTGGCCCGCCGAGGTTCATCGTCCGGCGCACGTCGTACAGCAACACTTCCGCGAGGTTGCCGTAGCGCACGGTGCCAAAACTTTCGGACAGGTCTCCACGATCGCTGGCGGACGACCACGGAAGGCCCGCCGGACGCGTCGCATCCGGGAGGAACTCCGGGTAGTACAGCTGTTGGGTCGCGCGCGCCAACTGGAGTTGAAACCACGGCACGGGAAAACTGGCGATGTCGTCCGTCACGGCATCGTTCTCCCAGTGGTCGTGGTCGTCCTGCAGGAAGAACACGGGCGTGGACCGAAAATCGCTCCCGTATACCGGCACAATCTGTGGCCCGGCGGCCGCCTTCATCGCTGTCTCGTTGCTGGCGCCGAACACGGTGTCGGAGAAGTCGAAATTCGACGTCCGCCCGCTCGGGCTCAGCTGGCCAGCGTTCTCACCCTGCCAGGTATGCAGATCCCAGTAGATGTGATCGCCATTCGCCACCGCCGCATCCGGCTCGAAGGACAGGGCGCGCCGGAGCAGTCGGTTGCGAATGGCGGTCGGCAGGAATCCTGCTCGCTGGCCGATCCCGTCGTATGACCCACCAGGTCCGCCGGCACAGGTAAAGAACAGCAGGCGGAACCGTTCGGGCGCCCCGTCCGGCGCAGGAAAGGTCGACAGCGGCCACGGCTCGCACAGCGCTCGCCCATCCGCCGCCTCCAGCGACAGCGCATATCGGCGTCCCGGCTCGAGGTCGGCTGCGTAGAATTGCCAGTACTCGCCCGCCGTGTCATTCATCCGACCGGTCACCGCGGAGGGGCCCACCCGTAGCCGAGGCGCAGCCGGCAGGGCTCGGTCGAACGACACCTTCAGCAGCATCCGGGTGTCGCTCACGGTCGGAAGCAAGTGCCGTACACGGCCCGCGTCCCAACCCTGGACCACCGGCGGGGCACCTTGCTCGGCCATCTCACTCAGGGGAAACCGACCGAAGAACGCCGCGCCCATGGCACCGGCGGTACCCGACAGGAACCGCCGCCGATCCACGCGCTGTCGCTTCGTCATGGGCGCCTCCGGGACCGATTATATGCAGTCGCGAGAGGGGTGAGGACACGCGGGAACAGTATGATGGCCTCGAATCGAGACCCCACACCAGGGAGACACGGTGAACAAGCGACACCCCGCGTGGAAGCGCGACCTCTGTATCCTGGCCCTCCTCCTGACCTCGGCGTCACCGGTGATGGCGCAGGGTGGACAACCCGACGACGCCGTGCGCGCCATCATCGAAGGCACGTGGGCGCTCGTGGAATGGCACGTCGACGGCAGGGTGATCGACCCGCCAGAGATGGACGGATGGTGGATGGTGCACGACGGCGTCGTGATGGCAACCAGGCACCGCGAGGGCGACCAGGGATACGAATCGACGGCGGGCTACGGCACCTATACGTGGGGGCCCACCAGCTGGACCTATGGGTACGACCGCTCCGAGGACCGGCGCGGGAGCGCGTCGGATGACACCACGCTCGTCATCCAGGCCATTCCGCAACGCACCTTCGAGATCACCTGGGATGGCGGCCACCTCATTCTCGAAGATGCCGCGCGCACGCTCCGGTGGGACTACGACGTGGACGACCGTACGTTCCTTCTGATGGCAGGCAGCGGCAGGGTGATCCGAAAATACCGTCGCGTCGACTGATCGAGATCCGGCGCGCCTACGGGGTGACCGTGACCACGATGTCTTGGGCGGTGAACAGCGCCCCATCACTGGCCAGCGCCCGCAGGACATAGGTGCCTGGCTCCTCGAAGCTGGCCACTGCTTCCCATTTCCCGTCCGGAGGGACCGGCGGGATTTCAAATGGCGGAGACCACGGGGAGTTCGCGTACGGCCGGGTGTCCTGCCAGACTTTCAGTTGCACGGGATTGAAGGTCACCTGTCCCGCGCCGCGGTAGACAAACCAGGACAAGCGCAGCCCGTTCGGATTGCCGGGCACGACCTGTTGGGGCGGCCGGTAGGCAGGATGGCGTTCGCTCTGGTCGCGTGGCGTGCTCGGACGCAAGGTCACCCCCGCTTTGGTCGATGACGGAATACCATCGGCATCGGTGGCAAACGCGACCAGCGGCAACTCCTCCCCCACCCGCACACGACGTCGCTGGTCCACCCCAAGGTTGACCTCAGGCGGCTCGTTCCACTGCCAATCCTGGCTGACCCCGCCGCGATTCGCCCCGACCTCGGTGCCAATGACCTGCTTGTCGACGAGATAGTCCGACCGTAAGGAGGCGTAGGTTCGGTGCGTCGTGCCGTGGGTGGTCAGGGTCCAGACCAACTCCTGGTCGCCGAAATCGGCCGGCACCTGCACCTGAAACAGGAACATGTTCCGGCGAGGCAGAAAATGGGTCGGCTGACCGCGGTCCGGCCCACCCGGCTCGATGTTGTTCTCAGGTCCGACTGGCACATCGAGCTCTTCCTCCCAGTTGTCGTTCATGTAGCCGAAGAAGAGCGTGTAGGTACCGTCCTCGTTCTGCCACCACCCTTCGAACGCGGGCGAGACGCTCTGGCCGCGAGAATACGTCAGCTGGGCATCCGCGGCCCCAGGAAGCCACAAGAGGCCCAATGCAACCACGAGCAAAAATCGCAGGCACATGGCGTGGTCTGGGTCCGGTCAGGGAGCCGATTCCTGAGAGGGGAAACGGACCTGGCACAGCGGACACCCGATGACGACGTCATTCTTCGTCAACCCGAGCCGGTCGCGGCGCTCACCCATTTCCTGTTCGAATTCCTCGTCGGTCAGCGCGATCGCCTCGCCGAGATCGATGAACATGTTGGCCACGGAGCGTCGGCCGCCGCCGCCCCAGTTCCGGGTGTCCGCGACATTCCGGTTCCCTGGCGTCGTGTCCATGAACCCGATCAAATGCAGGATCGTCCCTTCCGGCAGCAACGGTGCGGCGTCGTCCTCGTACGCGTAGCTGCGGACCCAGTTGTGGTCATAGCCGGCACACGTCAGGGTCTGCACGCTGTGTCCCCAGATCGCCTCCAGGCACATCCTGACGCCCGGGGCGTGCATATGCGGCTCGAAGGTGAGGATCTTGGTGTGCTGCTCGAGGACGGTGTAGGCGTGCAACTGCTGGTCGGGCGTGGTCGGCTTGATCGAGATGTCGACGCCGTTCGCAGTCAGCCTGTTGATCCAGGTCACACTCGGCTTGTAGCCCACGGGGTGCAGCTTGAAGGCGAACTCCAGGTAGGCCTTCGTCTCGCCTCCATTCGAATGCAGGTGGGCGGTCTCGAGATTCAACACCGACCCCGCCGCCAGAATCCGGCCCGCGTCAGGCGGGAAGATGTCGGCGTTGCGGCCCACCTCATGCACCGGCCACACGGTGGTGGTGTCACCCGTGAACGCCTCCGGCTGCTCGACCTCTACGACGTGCGATGAGTAGTTGAGGTGATGGAAGACGAAGCGTCCCCCGACCGTGCTGCTCGCGCCATCCCGCGGGATGTCGTTGACCTCGCGGATCTCCACCGCCGCGACATACCGATCCTCGGTCAGCCCTGTGGGCACGACGCCGACCGGCTCCCAGCGGTCGGCGCCGGAAGCATGCACGGTGATTTCGGGTGAACGCAACACCAGGTCGGGCGTGCCGATGCGCCAGCTCGCTTCATCGGCACCCGCGACAAACTTCGGTGGCGGCAGATCTTCAGGATTCCCGCGGGGGGCGCCGTTGTCGGCCCAGCTCGCGATCGCGGCGATCTCTTCTTCGGTGAGAGACGGGTCGTCCTTATAGTCTTGAATGCCCAGGTCTTTCTCAATGAACCAGGGGGGCATCGCCCCGCGCTCGTTCCGCAGCGCCGTCCGGCTCTTCATGGCCCGCGCCCAGGGGCGGGCCTCTTCGTAGGTCAGGAGCGACATCGGAGCCACCGAATCGGGCCGATGGCAGTGTTGACAGCTCCGCTGCAGGATCGGCGCGATATCGCGGGAAAAGGTGACCTCTGTCACGGCGCCCGGCTGAGCGGCCATCGCCGTTCCGGCACTCAGTGTCAGGACCGTCCCAACCAGCACCGACGAACCCGCGAGCCGGAACGTCTGTCGACGCGTCATGGGCATCGCAACTCCCCTCAGACCTGGTAACGAGGACAACACTGTCTAGCTGAGCTGCGACCGTATCACGCGAATTTTCGAGCGTCAATCCCTGGCGCGACCCACCACCGCGCCAGGGTCGGGCCGTGTCGATGGTTAGGGATCCTGTTCCCTGTCGATTATGCTTCCGGAGTCGAAGGAGACCCCACATGCAACTGAGACATGCCACGACCGTGTGCGGCCACGTCGCCGCGTCGCTATGTGCCGAACCGACTCCAGCCATCGCGCAGAACGTCGACTGGCCGCTCCATAACCTGGATCTCGCCGGAAGTCGCTTCGCCCAAACCGACCAGATCACCCCGGAGAATGCACATCAACTCACACCACGCTGGCTCTTCCAGCATGGCGTCATCGATGGCGTCAGCAACCAGACCACGCCGATCGTCATCGACGGCATCATGTATCTCACCGACTCCCGAGGCAGCGTGTACGCCGTGAACGCGCTCGATGGTCATCTGATTTGGCTGTACGACGTGACCGAACTGCTGGGGGGTGGCCTCCAGCAGGGGTATATCTTCCGCCATCGCGGGGTGACCTACGAAGACGGCGTGGTCTACAGCGCGGCCGGGTCGTTCGTGTTCGCCCTGGACGCCAAGACTGGCGAGCCGTTGCCCGGGTTCGGGGTTGATGGTCAGGCCAGTGTGATTCTTGACGTCCTGAAACGACAGTATCCCGATGTCGAGACCGCCATCTCCATGGGGTATTGGTTCACCACCGCACCGCAGATTCACAACGGCACGCTCTACGTCGGTTCGACACGCAGTGAGAGCCGGATTCCAGGCGGCCATGTCCTCGCCATTGACGCGAAGACCGGCGAGGTGGAATGGCATTTCAATACGGTGCCCCAGAGCGAAGCCGACCAGGGATGGGACATCGCCGGACCCACCTGGAATGGCGGCGGACGCGAAGGCGGTGGCATCTGGGAAACGCCGTCGATCGACCCGGACCTCAACATGATGTATGTCGCGGTGGGGAACCCGTTCGGGGACAGCACGCTCCGTGAAGGCCTCAACCTGTTTTCTGACTCTGTCGTCGCCCTGTCACTCGATACCGGTCAGCTGCAGTGGTACTACCAGCTGGTGCACCACGATGTGTGGGACTACGACAACGGGTCGCAACCGATTCTGTTCGATATGGAAGTGGACGGCGAGCCGGTCAAGGCGCTCGCGCAAGCGAACAAGAACGGCTGGATGTACATCTTGAACCGGGAGACGGGCGAACCGGTCCACCCGATCATCGAGACCCCGGTCTCGACCGAAACGGACCGTGAGGGTGAAGTGCCGTACCCGACCCAGCCGATCCCCCACAAGAAGAACGGCGAGCGGATGGAGCCCGTCTCGCCGGTGTTCCCTACCGACATTCCCGCCGAGCACGCGGCCGGAAAGAACATGGTGGAGCAGTTCACCCCGCTGGGACAAAACCAGATCTTCGCACCCGGTATGGGCGGCGGTGCCAGCTACGGCCCCATCGCCTTCAGCCCGGACACCGGTCTGCTGTACGTCAACGCCATCGACCAGCCGTTCAACTCCGGCCGAGGACCTCAGGGCTACTTCTCCGCCTATGACCCCACGACCGGCGAGCTTGTCTGGCGCCAGATTTTCGAGGGCTACGGGCAGGCCGGAGCAGTTGTCACCAAGGGCGGCGTCGTCTTCGTGGGCACCGGCAGCAACATCGCCGGCTATTTCTTCGCATACGACGCCAGAACCGGCGAAGAACTGTGGCGGTACAACACCGGCTCCGGCATCTTTGCCTCGCCAGCGGTGTATATGGTCGATGGTCAGGAATTCGTGACCGTGGCCTCCGGCGGCGGCTCCCGAGGGCGGCGCGGTGGAGACCTCATTCTGAGTTTCGCGCTGCCGAAACCATAGGGGGCGTACCCCGGGTGGGGCCGCAGATAGAAGCAGCCAAGAGCTGCGGCCGACAACCGGTTAGCGGGCCAGCGTCTGCGACCCGCTCACCGGGCCCAGGCAACTGGTGCCGGTGTAGTCGATCGCGATCTGCTGGCCGACCAGACGCGCCGTGCCGCTCAGCGTAAACGGGCACTGCACGCCGCCACGCGTGGCCAGGCCATCAGCCCTCACGGTCAACAGGTCGTCGACCAGCGTGCCACTCGCCAAGCCGGTCAGGACCACGCCGTCAGCACAGGTCGCGCTGAACGTCCCGCTATACAGGTCGCCCTTCTGCGTGTCGAACGTGAACCCCAATTCGGTGCACGAATCGGCCGCTGGGATCCCTGAACTAACCGGGGCCGCCGAGCGGAAACTCCAGGTTCCGAGGAGTACCGGGGTAATGGTCACCGCGGATGGCGCCCCGGGTGCCAGTTCACTTCTGCTCTCAAATTCGCAGCCAACCAGCAGGACGGACAACGCGCCGACCAGCGCTGGGGTCCAGAATCGTCTCCGTAACCACGATAAGTGTCGTTCGTACACTCATGCTCTCCGTGTCGTCGCGTCTCGTCGGTGCCGTGTGCACCCGAGTCCAGCGCGCCGCACCCATCACCGACGCCGACGCGGCCGCCGGACGTCCTTATCGGTCGTGCGATCGCATGCCAGGAGGACTGCAACACCCATGCCGGGCTGGACTTGAGCTGGGGGCTACCCTGGGCGCCGGGAGGCTCCGGTCCGTGTCCGTACGCACACCATCGCGAGATTGGCCGGACACGCATGACGCGGGGGTCGGGCGGCTCACCGCCGCGTGACAGAGACGCGACCAGTCCTCAGCGCACCATGAGGGGGCGGGAGGGGGTGCTGCGGACGCGGTGACGGCGGCGGGTGACCTTCACCTCGACCGTCTCCGGGGGAATCAGACCGATCGGGCGAGCATACGTCACGAGATACTGGTGACTGATCTCATTTCCGATGCGCGCCGCCATCTTGGGGATAGCCGATGTGGCGCCGAGTTCCTCCCGGCCTCCGCCGGTCGTGCTGGGCAGCTGTTCCAGCAGGGACGCCCGGTCGCGGTCTCCGTCATCCTGAAGGAGCGCCCCCCTGGTGAAGGTCGAGACATCAGGGGCAGGGGCGAACGTCGTCATGTCCGGCGCACGCACAACAAGCGTGTGCACCGCCACCTTCGTCTCCCGGAGCACATCAAGCACGACCTTGTAGCCAATGCCTTGGCCTCCTCGTGGAGAAATGACCTGCCCTGAGCGCTGGCGCCCAAAGTCCACACGGGACAGCTGCGTCTGAGCGTCCTCACCGGTCAGCAACACGATGATCGGGCGGATCGCGCCACGCCGGTCGAGGTCGGCTGCCGTCTGGGCGAGCCCATTCATCAGGTATGCGCTCGTTTCCGAGAACGGCGCGTATTGAGACGCGGCCAGGCGGAGCTGGTCCTTGTTCGTGGTGTAGTCGACGACCGTTGTGAGGTGATCGCCAAAGGTGATCAGCGCGATTTGTTGCCCGTCCGGCAGCGTGTCAAGCAACTCGGTGATCGCGTTGCGGACATGCGAGATGTTCCGGGCGAAACCGTAGCTGTCGTCGACCAGAATGGCGACCTGCATCGGCACCTCAGCCCGTTCCACTCGCAGCACTTCACGCTGCTGCTTGTCTTCCTCGACGACGAACTCATCGAGGGTGAGATCGAGGACCGGCTCGCCGCTACGGATCACGCTGACAAACAGCGCTTGCTCCAGCTCCTGCGCGTGGGCCGCCCCGCCGACACCGAGCCCGCCGACGAGTGTCAGAGCCGCAGCGACGCCATAGGATCGGGTGACTTGCATGAGGTGCCCTGTGTCACTTCCTGTCCGCCCTGCGAAAGCTGATCGACAACACGCGACCGAGAGTGGAGAACGGATGGCACGCAGTATATCCGCGTTGAGAGCCGGGCTACGCGCCCTCAAAGCGGTTCCGCAAGGTGCCGATCCCATCAATCGTGACCTCGACGACGGTCCCCGGTTTCATAGACCCCACGCCGACGGAGGTGCCGCAGCAGATCACATCGCCTGGGTGCAGCGTCATGTCCCGGGAGATCGCGCTCACGATGCGGGACGGCGACATGAACAGATCGGTGACCGGGTAGCACTGGCGCTCCTGCCCCTCGTAGACCGTACGAATCGTGAGCGTCGCCGGGTCGAGCCCGGTCGCCACGACCGGACCAAAGACCCCGAACGTGTCGAAACTCTTGGCTCGTGTCCACTGCTGAAACGTCGGATCCGCCATCGTGATACCCGCGGCGGTGACGTCGTTGACGCAGGTATACCCGAAGATGTGCCGTGCCGCCTCGGCCTCCGCGACGGCCCGGCACACGGCGCCGATGACGATCCCGAGTTCCCCCTCGAACACCACCTTGCCGTCATAGGCGGCGGGCTGCCGTATCGTACCGTCGGTGGCCAGATACGACCCGTTGGCCTTGATGAAATAGAGCGGCTCTGGCGGCTCGGCTTGGCCCAGCTTCGCCGCCGTGGCGCGTGAGTTGTTCCAGAGCGCCACCATCTTGCCAGCCACCGTCGGGGTCAACGTGGTCACCTCGTCACGCCGCAGGCTGGCGCCGGTCGCCGTCGGCCGGTCAAACATGTCCCCCTCGTGGACCGCGATCGTGTCCTCGCTCAGCGTGCCAAATCCAACCGCGCCCTGGTGCTCAAAACGTATCCACTGCGTCATCGACTCTCCTCGAAAACGGGCGTTCAGTCCGCCAGCGATCCGGCAGGCTGAAGCCTTGCGCCAGCCACGCTAACATATTGCCAGGCTACGCAATGGATCCCATGGGAGGCCCGCCTTGACCCTTGCTCGACTCGCGCTCGTCCTCACGCTCGCCGCCGTCGTCCCCGCCGGGCTCTCGGCGCAGTCCAACTGGCCGCAGTTTCGAGGTCTCGAGGGAGGGGTCGCCGGCAACAACCCGGTGCTGCCGGACACCTGGGGACCGGACGAGAACATCGTGTGGAGAATCGACGTGCCCGGCCGCGGGTGGAGCTCCCCCATCGTGTGGGACGACCACGTATTCATCACGTCGGTCATCAATACCTCCGGTGTGGAGACCCCGATCAAACCGCTCAGTCAGTATCAGTCGCGTTCGTTCGACGGTCCCATGACCGGAGCGGATCTCGAGATGCCGACGGTGCCGCTCCGTTGGGTGCTCTACGACGTGGACTTCGAGACCGGCGTCGTGCGCTGGGAACGCACCCTGCACACGGCGACGCCAGGGACGAAGCACGAAAAGAACAGCTATGCCTCCGAAACCCCGGTCACCGACGGAAACCGGGTCTACGTCTATCTAGGCTATGTGGGCCTGTTCGCCTTCGACCTCGACGGCACCCAGCTCTGGCACACGCCGATGGAGGCACCCGAGATGCGCGATGGCTGGGGCACGGCGTCGTCGCCGGTGGTGCACGGCGACCGCCTCTTTCTCGTCCAGGACAGCCTGGACCAGTCGTTCATCGCCGCCTACGACACCGCAACCGGGTCCCAGCTGTGGCGGGTTGACCGCGACGACGCCTCGAACTGGTCGACACCGTTCATCTGGGAAAACGACGTCCGGACCGAGATCGTGACCACCGGCAGCGGCGGCGTCCGATCGTATGACCTGGACGGCGGGTATCTGTGGGGCCTGAGCGGCATGTCATCCATCCATGTTGCCACCCCGGTCACGCGCCACGGCCTGCTCTATATCAACTCGGGCTACACGGCTGACTCGCATAGACCGGTCTACGCGGTTCGGGCCGGGGCCGCCGGGGACATCTCCCTGGCGGACGGCACGACGAGCAACGACTACGTCGTCTGGTCCCACCCGACGCTCGGTTCCTACAACCCGTCGTCGCTGGTCTACCTCGACTACCACTACACCTTGCTCGACCGTGGCATCCTCCTCTGCCACGACGCCCGAACCGGCGCCGAGGTGTATCCGCGCCAACGCGTGTCGCCCGGCGGCACCCTGTTCACGGCCTCACCGTGGGCGTACAACGGCAGAATTTTCGCCATCAGCGAAGACGGTGACACCTATGTCATGAAGGCGGGGCCGGCGTTCGAACTCCTGGGAACGAACGCATTGAACGAATGGACGCTGGCCACGCCGGCCATCGCTCACGGCAGTCTGATCGTGCGGACGGTGTCGAGCCTCTATCGCATCTCAGCGCTATAGCCGTGCGACATCCTATCGGTATCAGCCTATCGGTATCAGCCCTCGGTCAGCGGCTGCACCGGGCTGGATATTCCGGGTCCGAATACGGCGGTGGGCTGCCTGGAGCGCTGGGGGACGTCGCGCCTTGGTCGAGCAGCACCACCTCCAACTCGGGAAACCGGCGTCCGAGATTCCCGTAGAACACGCCTTGGGCGATGGTGAGCGGCGTCCACCGGCAGTCGTTCACGTGATTCAGCGCGGCGCCCTGCTCGAGCAGAAACAGTGTCAGTTCCTTCGAGCCCCGCATCACCGACCCGTGCAGCGCGCTGTCGCCGTTCGCATTGATGGTCGTCACCACATCGCCGAGTTCGATCATCAATTTGACCGCGTCGAGCGCCTCTTCCTGGCTCCCGGCTGTCTCGTTCGGCCACACCGCCACCCCAGCCGCCGCGAGCAACGCGGTCGTGCCATCCTCGTTCGTCGAAAGCGGGTCGGCACCCAGGTCGAGCAGCAGCCGCATCAGTGCCAGATCGACGACCTGCGCGGCAAGCAGAAACGGCGTTGCGCCAATGCGGTTCAGTTTGTTCCGGTACCCGTCCTGGGGCTCCTTGGTTTGCCGCGCGTTGACGTCGGCACCGTGGGCGACCAGCGCGCGGACCAGTTCCAGGTCTGTCACCCGCCCGCTCTGCCGCGGGGATGGATTGTGTTGGTTCTTGTTCGTATTCGGACGTCGCGTCCAGACGAGCTGGTGCAGCGCGGTCCACCCCTGTTCGGCCGCATTCGGATGGACACCGCGCTCCAGCAGACGGACCGCCAGGTCATAGTGGGCGTTGATGACGGCCACCACCAGTGCACCCGTCCCATCAGGGAGGGTCTGGTGCACATCTGCCCCTGCATCGAGCAACGCGTCCACGGTGCCAATATGCCCGAGTCGCGCCGCGAACATGAGCGGGGTGAACCCGGCATCCGACCGACCGTCCACGTCGGCCCCACCCGCGACCAATGGGGCCACGACGTCGGCGTGCCGTTCGGCGGCGGCCCACATCAAGGCGGTCTGGCCCATCCAACTCTCGCGCGCCCGCGGGTCCGCGCCATGCGCCAGCAACAACCGTACGCTATCGACGACACCCGTGCGCGCCGCGACCATCAATGGCGTCTCGCCGGTGGGCGACGCCAGATTCGGATCGGCGCCAGAGTCCAGGAGTCGTTGGATGGTTGGCACGTGGCCGCCCTGACCGGCTAGCGCCAAGGGCGTCGCACCGAAACGGTTCATGGCATTGACATCGACGCCGCGGTCGAGGGCCCGCTGCACCGAGACGATGTCTCCGGCATGCGCCGCGTGATGCAGCGGGGTGTCGTCGGTTGCACCAGATTGTGCGGTGGCCTTTCCTGACAGGCCCACCAGGCACGCCACAGTGAAGAGCGCCGCACCGGTGGCCTGGGCGCGGTGCGACGACCTCCGACGACCTGGAGATCTAGACATCTGCCAGGGGCGCCAATTCCACGAGGCGTCCGGTGCTGTCACCTAAGCCGCCGTCAAGTCGAACACCCGCCTTGTCCAGCTGACTCACGAGCAAGTTCGTCATTGGGGTATCCCGCGGGTACTGGAGGTGGCGTCCTCCCTTGATCTGCCCCGCGCCCCCCCCGACCAGCAACAAGGGCAGGTCGAAATGCGAATGCTTGTTGCTGTCACTCAGTGACGCGCCAAACAGGAGCAGCGAATGGTCAAGCAGCGATCCATCCCCGTCCGGTGTCGTGGCCAGCCGATCGAGGAAGTGTCGAAAGAGGGACACGTGGAACGTGTTGATCTTGGCCAGCTGCGCAAGTTTGGTGGGGTCGTCGCGATGATGGGACAACCCATGGTGTGAGTCGGGAATGCCAAGCTCCGGATAGGCGCGCCCATTCAGCTCGCGCCCCAGCATGAACGTACACACCCGTGTCATGTCGACCTCATACGCCAAGGTCCACAGTTCAAACATCAATTCGACGTGCTCCTGGTACGACTCTGGAATGCCCACCGGACGTTCCAGCTCAGGCAACGCCGTGTCGTTCTGTTCCGAGAGCTGAATCCGGCGCTCAGTCGCCCGCACCGCATCAAGATACTGGACGACACGCGCCCGGTCGCTCGACCCGACGTCGCGTTGCAGCCGGGCCAGATCGGACGTGATCGCATCGAGAATGCTACGGTCCTTGCGAAACTCTGATTGGCGGTGGGTCGCAGATCCACCTTCGCCAAAAAGCTGCTCGAACACGACCCGTGGATTGTTCTGCATCGGCAGTGGCGTGGTGGCATCCCGCCAGGCGATGGTGTTCATGTAGATGCAGCTGTAGCCGTTATCGCAGCTCCCGACAAGAAAATCCTGATCGATAGCCAGTTCCAGCGATCGCAGCGGTGTCGTTCGACCCAGCTGGTCTGCCGCGATCTGATCCGCGGTCTTTCCGGCCTGAACGTCCGCACCTTCCGTTTCACGAGGGTGCACGCCGTTTAGCCAGGTCGCGGTGGCGCGGGTGTGTTCGCCGTTCCCATCACCGAGTGCCTCCGCCTGGCCTTGGGCCAACCCGCTGACTACGACGGTCTGGTCACGATACGGGGCAAGCGGGCTCAATATCGGTGACAGCTCCAGCGATGGCACGGCCGCGGGTGTCCACGCGTTCATCGCCATCCCGTTCGGGCTGTAGACCCACCCTAACCGCCGGACCGGCTCAGCCGCCCGACCAGAAATCCCGGACAACGCCGGTACCATCGCGTCGAGCATCGGCAGCGCCAGCGCCGTGCCCATCCCACGCAACACGGTCCGACGGTCGAGCGTTCTCTTCGAAACAATCATGACGCCGTCCTCCTCATGCGGAACGGTGGACTCTTGACGATGCCGATAACTATCGCTGAAAAGCGGTAGTCCTGGGTAGCCGCACCGCGCAGAATGCTCCGGACGGTGGGCGCGTCGTAGTGCTCCAGTCCGCGGCCCAGCGCATAGGTCATGAGTTTCTCGGTCAGCGTCCCGACAAACCGGTCCGGATGCGACACCAACGCCTCCCGTAGACCAGACACGCCGTCGAACCGTGTCCCATCCGGGAACTCGCCCGTGGCATCAATGGGCGTGTTGGCCTCCGTGTGCGTGCGAAAACGCCCAACCGCGTCGAACTGCTCGAGCGCGAAACCCGGGGGATCCATCAGTCGGTGACAACTCGCGCACGCCGGATTCGCCCGGTGGCGCTCCGTCGCCTCCCGCATCGACAGCACCGCGCCGTCGTCGGTCGTTTCCTTCAGGGACGGCACATCCGGCGGTGGCGATGCCGGGGGGGTCCCCAGGAGGTTCTCAAGCACCCATTTTCCGCGCAAGACCGGCGAGGTCCGGTTTGGATACGCCGTCACCGCCAGCACACTGGCGTGCCCCAGCAGACCACGCCGCGCAGCCGGCAGTCCAGCGAGCGACACGCGCCGAAAATGGCTCCCATAGATGTGTGGCAGATCGTAGTGTCGCGCCAAGGTCTCGTTGACGAAGGTATAGTCCGCCGTCAACAGCTCCAGCACGCTGCGGTCGCCACGAAAAATGCTGTCGACGAACAGCTCCGTCTCGCGTCGCATCGCCTGCCGCAGCGCCTCACCAACGTGCGGAAACAGGTCTTCATCCGGATAGACGGCCGGCACATTCCGCACGTAGAGCCACTGGCTCGCGAAATTCGTGACCAAGGCCCCTGCACGGTCATCATCGAGCATGCGCACGGTCTGTCGCTCGAGCTCCGCCGGGTCGCTCAGGCGACCGGCAGCGGCGACCGCAATGAGCTCGTCGTCTGGCAGACTCGACCACAAGAAGAACGAGAGTCGTGCAGCCAGCTCCAGATCCGTGATGGCGTAGTTCGTACCAGCCGCCACGCCGCCCGGGTCTCGCTCGACGCGAAGTACGAACTCCGGGCTGGCCAGCAGCCAGCGCAGCGCCAGCTCAATGCCGGCGTCGAATCCGCCAGTGTCGTGGCCGTCTTCAAAAAACCTGAGCAGCACGTCTAGATCGTCTGGCGTGACAGGACGCCGATAGGCGCGACGAGCCAGCGTGGCCAGGATGTCTCGGGCGCACGCGGTCTGCTCGGCGGCCGAATCAGTCTCCGAGGGCTCGCACACATAGATTCGCTGCCGGCTTGGCGTCGGCATGGCCGGCGGGGCATCGGACGCATCGTACGGGCCGGTGACGGTGACCTCGCCGAGGTAGGGCTGATGCCGCGAATCGGTGCCGGTGTACGGCCGAAGATACGGTTCGCGCACTGTTTCCGGATACGCCCATGTCCTCCGGGCAAACGTGACCTGGATCCTCCGGGGACCGGCCGCCACCGGCAGACGAATCTCCCAGTCGTGATCGATCGCACGCTGCTTGGCTTGCCAGACGCCATACGCCTCACTGCCCCGAGGCGCCGAGGGAGGGGGCTCGCCTACGACATAGGACTGGACGAGTGCATCGTCGAGACGAACTTCGAGCGTATGCGGGACGTCAAAGATGGCAAGCGCTCCCGCCGCGTTCCGCGCCAGCGCCACGCGCACGACGTAGTCCCCGTCCTGGGGAAAGTGATGGCGAAAGGTGGCCCCACCCCGCGTGCCGAACGGCATCCCCTCGACCCAGTCATCTTGCGACAGGTCGTTGACGACGCGGAAGGTTTCGGTCGTGGCCGACGGTGCTGGTCTGCCGACCGCCAGGCGGCTGATTTTCCGCGCCGCCCCCAGGTAGCGTTCGAGAAGCGTCGGGGAAACGCCCAACACGCCAGCGATATTGTCGAATCCGTAGCTCCCGCCGTCGGCCGGCAGCAACTCGGTCACGTCAACCTCCAGATCCAACAGGTCGCGCACCGCATTGTGATACTCGGTCCGATTGAGCCGATGAAACGCCTCCGTCCGTCCGGGATTCGGATCGGCGGCCGCCAGCTGGTCGAGTTCGCGTTCCAGCCACCCGACGAAGCGTTCATAGGTCGCAGGGTCAGGCCGCGGCCGCGGTAGTGGAGGCATCGCGCCCGCACGCAGCTTGCGCACGACACCCTCCCACACCTCGGGGGCCTCACCCACCTGGGTCACGTCGAAGGTGTCCAGTGTCAGATCCGCCGTCCGCAACCGATCGTTGTGACACGCCACGCAGTACTGGTCGAGCAAGGACCGTTGCCAGCCGTTGGCATCTGGCGCCTGAGACGCGGAGGCCGAGGGGCCTGGCGCCGCCCCGCCGTCGGTCGGCAAGATGAGCGCACCCAGGGTGAGGCCCACCAGGCAGCCGAGGCTGACTCGTGCGCGCCGCCGCGTCACCAACCTCAAGCCGGGCATCAAGCTGGGCATCAGACAAGCGCTACGGGCAAGCGCTACGGGCGCGCAGACCGGTCCTCGTCGGTGGCCGTGGGGTCGTTGAACAGTCGGTCGAAGAGGTCCAACCCATCGGATCGCGGCCAACCGGCGGTGGACAGCTCGCCGTCCAGCACCAGCAACATCTCGTCGTCGCTGTAGGTGGGCCAGACGGGTCGCCCGTCTCCATTCGGGTCGCCGGTTCCCGCAAACTGCGTCCAGTACTGCATCATCGTGTGCGACAGGCGGCGGTCGGCCAGTTCCAGCGTCGAGAGTCTGCCTTGCAACGCGGCGAACTGGAGGTTGCCAAACATGTAGGGCAGCTCCGCGGTGTGTGTCGCCCCCAAACCAGTCCAGGCGTGGTGAGGCGACGTCCGCGCGAAGAGATACACATAGGTGCGGGGGTTCGTCGCCGACACCCACCGCGCCTGTTGGCGCGCGAGCTGTGTCACGCCCTCGTCGGTGCCCACCCGGTTGAGCGCATCATAGACCTCGTCGTCTTCGCGCGCCACATAGCGCTGCAGGACCTCGCTCGCGCGGTCACCAACCAGGCCGGTAACATAAGCTTCGTATTCGGCGACGGTTCGGATGGGTGTGCGTCGGGCGAGGATGCCAAAGGTGCCCTCGTCCGCATTGGCGCCGATGATCATGGGGACGTCCCGCTGACGGCCCTCGGCATACACCGTCCTGTGATCTTCGGGAATCAGCCATCCATCCACGATCGGACCCGAATCGAACGCCGCCACCTGCACCAGTTCTTCGAAGGTACGCGCTCGCAGACACCCAACCGGATCTGGACGCTCGTCGCACCCGACCGCCTCCGCCAGTCGTTCCCCGCGCTGCTCACCTGTGCCGAGCGAGGTGCTCACGCCGCCCACCGACCCACTCTGCGCGATAGCACGGTGAAACGACCCGTCGGCCAACGGCGACACCATGAGCAACGACACGGACCTGGCGCCTGCCGACGCGCCGACGATGGTGACGCGCCCGGGATCGCCGCCAAACTGGGCGATGTTGCGTTGGAGCCACTGCAACGCGGCCACCTGATCCATCAGCCCGTAGTTGCCGGACGCACGATGCTGAGACTCCGCGGTGAGCCCGGGGTGAGCCAGGAACCCCAGGACATCGAGGCGATAGTTGAAGGTCACGACGACCACCCCGTGCTTCGCCAGCTCGGTTCCGTCGTACAGCGCCTCCGACCCGGAGCCGGTGGCAAAGCCACCACCGTGTATGAACACCATGACCGGGCGTGGATCACCCGTCACCCCAGGAGTCCATACGTTGAGGTAGAG
>SXGT01871821.1_pt1 | contig 19350 bp, 20 predicted proteins | sample 3176221 | NCBI WGS metagenome assembly SXGT01 (sample SAMN11356862, study PRJNA531348) | freshwater metagenome | isolation source: freshwater sample F1-120 | place: China: Fuxian Lake, Yuxi | collected 2017-12-25
CAGCATTTCTGACAGCCACGGGATGGCGTTCTCTGCCTGTGGGTACAGGGTGACATCTACCCCCAACTGTTGCAGGCGCGTCTTGATGAGGAAGCGCAGGTGGTCGAGATGCACCTGTGCGCTGTAGCCCAACAAAGGCTGAATCACCTGCTGTGCATAGATTTCCTCTGCGCGATACACCGACGTGAACAGTTCGGACAGCCGGGTGTGTAGCACGCGGTCGTTCTCAAGCCCCAACTCCCGGATCAGTTCCACAATCAGGCGCAGTCCAAACGAGAAATGGCCGTACTCATCCCGTGCGATATAGAGGAGCTGTTCGCACGTACCCTGCATTTTCCCTTGTCGTCCGAGGGCCAGGATCGGGGTAAAGCCGTGGTAAAACCACAACCCCTCCCATGCGATCCAGAAGAAGGTCAGGCCCAGTACCGTATCCAGTGCGTCGTCTGACTGAATCATCCTGGCATACGTGTTTCCCAGTTCAAACTTCTGCAAGAGATAGGGGCGTTGCTTGTATCTCTGGTAGATCGAGGCATCATCCAGGCTAAGGCACTCTATGATGTGTTGATAGCTGTACGAGTGCAGTGCCTCATCGGCAGCCTGGTGGCCTAGCCACAGCCGAATTTCAGGGGGTTGCAAGGTGTCGTAAATGCGGGTACTCAGGTTTTCCTGAATGGCCAGGTCTGCCGTGGTGAGCGTTGAAAATACATCCAGAAACATCGCCTGTTCCGCATCAGTCAGGGATTGGAATGAGGCAATATCACGAGTCATGTTGACCTGTTCCGGGTTCCAGAAATTCTTCCTGGCTTGCTTGTATTGCTCAAACGCCCACGGGTATTGCATCGGCGACAGGTTGTACGGTTCGTCGCAGTTCAGCAGGGTTTTCATAGCACAGGTTTTCCCATCAGCAGTTTCAGGCGGGTCAGCCAGTTGAGCGTGACTGTTTTCCGGGTCTCGATGGCCGGGCGCAGAACCGCCTGCTCCTTCATCCAGCCTTCCAGCATTTCAAAAAAATAATCGCTGTCGTCTATCAGCGTGTCTGACGCTCGCCCTTCCAGGGTGAAGGTGTATTCCAGATTCCAGTTGATGGAGCGTTTGAGGCTGTCAATCTCATTCTGCAGTGCGGACACGTTCATCAACGACGTGGGAACCAGTTCAACAATGTGCAAATCCCCGAGGTAATGACCGCGTGTCATTGCGGCATCGTTAATCGCCTCGCTCTTGGTAGTAAACGGGCCGACGTATTCGCTGCTAGTATCAAACGTGTATGCGTACATGTGTTTTCCTGTGTTTTTCTGTATGGCAATGGTTAAACAAGGGTTGGGTGTCGGTCTCTCCCGGCGGTCACCACAGCCCAACATTGGTTGGGGTTGCATCCCATGTCCCTGGCGGTGGTTCGCCTGCGCTTTCGCCGCATGGTCGGGGGCAGGATCGTCGCGCTGACTGCTCCGCCTGCATCCATCTGCTCGTTTGATTGAGTGGTCAGCTTGGAAGAAGAAAGAAAGAATCAGCTACCACACTTTTCCCGAGATTATCCTTGAAATGGTGCCCTGGCTGACTCTAAACTGCACTGCTAAATCTTGCTGCCTGATTCGTAGAGAAAGGTAGGTTTTACGTATTTCCTGCGCTTTTTCTACGGTCATACCCCTGTAGTACCGTTTGGGCCGGTGTACCGCGCTAGACTTCGCTGCCATCCTGTTGTTTTATTCGTAATACCAGTTCTCCGGTCAAGAACAAATGTCGCTCTGCCTCGCGCCTCCGGGTCAGGCCCGGCAACACTTTTCCGCTCGCCTTGTTCCAGCGCAGGAATTGATCAGCGGCTTCTACCGTGTTCCCGTTGTTCAGCAGGGACAACAATGTGGATTTCTTCAGCGCACCGGTTCCCAGGTTGAAGGCAAACGAGGTCAGGGCACCCATCGCGTGATCCGGTACACTGACGGTTACCACACGGCGGGTTTCCCTGGCATAGCCAGCCAAATCCTCGGCCAGCAGCCGATCCGCGTCAGTTTCAGTCAGACTGGGATACATCCCGTAAGCGTGAGCTTTATCCTTGCTGCCACGCAAGAATTGCCCTGTTCGCGGGTCTGTCAGGGCATGGCCCCATCCTACTGTCCAGATGCCCGCCGGGCACATTTTCGGTTGCAGGCCAATAGCCCCTAAATCGCCGTTATGACGGCCCTCGAAATGTTTTATCAGTGCGACAGCATTTTCGTGTATTGGGTATTGCATGGAGTTTCCTATAGAAAATTGTTTACGTCATCACCATAAACGGTAATGACTTGTGTTTTCAATTTAGTAAGCGCGGTTTTTAGCGTTTGACTAACTGTCTGTTGACTGCATCCGAGTGCGTTAGCAATAGCCTTAATGGACATGCACTCCTCATCTGATTGTTGGACGTTACTCGGCGTCACTGTTTTCACCGTTTTGGGTTTCCGTGTGTTGCCAGGCCCGTTGCGGGTTCTGGACACACAGCAATGAGTACGAACGTACTCGTCCACATCCTCATACGTCGTCACCCAGATACCGTTGATTTTGTGCGCCTTCAGTCCTTTGTGCTGCCATACGTGTACGGTGGTTTTGTCTATTTTTCGTGCTTTTGCTACATCTGAAAACGTCACCCATTGGTTCTTCATTTCACGGCTCACTTTTCTTGTGACAAACCCAACACGTGAACACGTGCCGTCCCTGATTCTTTTTGATCTGCCCACCCAAAATTGGCATTGAGATTTTGCAAGTGGAACATATCCGTGTCAGACGGATGCCAGGCTTACAGCTTTCCTGCCGGTAATCGGCAATCCAGTTTTGTAGGTTGGCATGTGTGTGCCTGGTCATAATTTTGACCACGCCAGCAACAGTATTCTAAATGCCAGCACGGGGATAACTGACTCCATTGCGTCGTCTTTCTTTCCTGTGTTCATGTGTACTCCGGGTGGTTATCCGGGCACGCTGGTAATGCGTACCCGGACGGTTGAATCAATCAGAGAGCAATTACGTTTCCTGCACTCATCACGCCGCTCTGCCGGTGAGAGACCATGATGATCTGGGTGCCAGTTAATCCCTGCAGCATCCCCGCAACCCGAGCGGCATTGTCCTCACTCATGTCCGCGCAGGGTTCATCCAGCAACAGGAACAGATTGCCACTGTAAAACACCTGTGACAGTGCGACTCTGAGGCACAGCCCCACCATCGAACGCTGGGCCCCGGACAACTCCGTGACCGGCACTTCACGCCCATCTTCTGTCAGGGAGAACTCACCGCTGTCCGTGCGAATCAGGTTCGATAGTTTCCGTTCCGTCACTGTTTCGAGCAGGTGTGTCGCCTGGAGCAACAAATTCTCCCACGTCTCGGCCATCCAGCGGCTGCGGTTTTTTCTGAGAAAAAGGGCCAACTGTTGCAAGCGGGTGCGCCTGGTTTCAGTGTCCCTGAGCAGCGCGATGTCCTTTTGATACTGGTCAATTTGTGCGGTCAGGGCACTGTGTTCCAACATCAGTTCGGCACTCTCACGGGTCATTGTCGTCAGCCGGGCCTGAACGCGGGTCACGGTTATCTCAGACGACTGAACTACCTCCGTCAGATCGGCCAGGCTGGCAGACGGCAGCGTTTTGGTAGTAGTGTCCAGTTCTGACTTAATTGCCGCATGGTGGGTCTCTAGTGTGGCCATGTGGCTGAGTGCATAGGTTCTGCGTTCATCCCAACGACGGTACGTCTCTTCTTCCGCTTGTCTCTGCTGACGGCGATCACGCAAGAGAGACGCCTGGTCGCTTACCTCTTTGAGATCAGCCGTTACGTCCGGCTTTGTTTTAAGCGATGCGGCATAAACCTCACGCTGCGCCAAATCCTGTTGATACCGGGCATTGAGCCTCTGATCGTACACCTTGACCAAATCATCCAGTTGACGATTCAGAACCCGTTTCTGATTGAGTGCGGTATCAAACACGGTCAGCTTCTCGTGCCGCTCGGCCTGAGCCGATTCGGCGCGACGTAGGGCAGCCGCACTTTCCGTTTCAGAAAACGGCCTGTTGCAGGCGTGGCAGACTGCGTTGGCAACCGCTTTTTCTGCGTCCCTGCATTGCTGATCGGAGCGTAGCCAGTCTGTGTTTGCCGATTCAAACGCACGTAGCGCGGCGTCATACGCTGTCCGCACTTGAGGTAGTTGCGCCTCTGCCTGCCTGCTCAGTTCCAGAGCGTCTCGGGTTGCGGTCAGTTTTCCGTCAAGGACATCCAACATTTTGATAATGCCCTGCCGCTCCGTCTGCTGTTCCCGCAAATGGATTGTGCGTCGATTTAGTTCGTCCAGCAGTTCATCCAGGTCTCTGGCCGGTGCGGGTTTCGTCGGCTGATGTGACTTGAGGGCTATGTAGGCATCTGCTGCCTCCCGTATTTTTGCCTCGGTTTCGTTCAGTTGCCGATTCAGGATGTCCACAAGTGCATACTGTTTGGATGCGGCTGCTGCTGCTTCGGCGTCCGCCTTCAACTGCTGCTGTGCGGACAGCAACTGCGCCTGGGTCGTGCCTAACCCCAGTGTTATACGGTCAATTTGTTTGACGACTTCGCGGAAGTGCTGCTGTTTTTCCTGGCATTGTTGCTCCAGTTCGGTGATAGCAGGTAACAAGTTGGCAATGGCGTCGAGCTTGGTTTGATCTGTTGCGATATTGCTCAGTACCTGGTCGATCAAACCTACCCGAGCAATGTCCTCGACCCGTTTCTGAAGCCCGGCGGCACCCATATCCAGCAGTGCCTGCGTCTCGCCCTGAGGTGATACCGTCAGCATCAGCAGATCACGGCTGGACAGGCCCAGTGCATCCTCAACGTACTGGTTGGTGGCTGTCGTGCCGCTGGCCACTAGGCGGTCGGCCACATGGATGCTGGACGATTTAGGTGTTCGGGTCACAACATGCTCTATACCGTTGATCCGCAGTTTGAGGATGACCCTGTGGCCAGATTCGCCCCACTGTGTCAGGTGTGCTGCCCGGCTGCCGGTGGCTGTGGTACCTAGCAGCGCATAGGCGATGGCTTTCAATAACGTGGACTTGCCTGCCGCATTAGGTGCGATGAGGGCATTGAGTCCGGGCTGGAATGCGGCCTCCAGGGCCGCGTGTTTCTTGAATCGGTTGAGTTCAATATGTTCAATCATGGAATGACCTTGGTGTTTTGTTTTGAGTTTTACAGGCTACGCTTGCACTTGTTGCAGGTAGTGGTGCCAGAGAGCCAGCATGGACTCATCCCCGTCCAGATCGAGGGTGATCCGCTCAGGCAGCGTAGTCATCCGGCTCCAGGCCGTGGATTCGGCTTGTGGACTGACCTCCTTGGCAACGGCACCGTTGCGTAGCTGAAACAAGCTGGGCGTGGTTTTCCAGATGTCGCTCACGCGGCGGGCCAACGCGGGCAGATCAGTAGCAGGCAGTTCTCCCTGGACATCCATAAACTGGCAGCCTGCCAGATCAGGCAGGTTATGACTCAACACGTGTTCAGCCGCCACCTTCACGTACCCGACAGTGCTGTTCCAGATGATTTCAGGGATCAGGTCGCCCATCTCGGTCAGACGCCACGAATACTTGTCGGTCTGACAGTCATGAAATGATGTGGGATGACATGATCCGAGCAACTGCAACCGGCCCCCAAAATCGGATCGGGCGTTGTGTTCATGCCCAATCAAAATTCTGTCAAACCGATCCAGCAGGCGGGCTGCCTGCTCTCGGGTCAGGTTCAGCGTAGATTCGTTGCTGGCAAACGGACTCTCGTAGTTGCAGTGCAGACACAAGATATGCTGCTCACCTGCTCTGGGGTGTACCTCCAGATCGTCCAACAGGCCTACAAAAACAGACTGTGTCATGCAATGAGGAACAAGGTGGACGACTAGCGGGCCTGTGCGGATGACCTGATACCTAAGCGCAATGCGTCCGCCTGCTTCTGTTGGGCCAACGATACTGTGGAGTAACTCCAGCGAACTGGGTTTGTTGTCCCGGTTCGTTGAGTCGTGATTACCCCCGAGGACGACTGAACGGCACGCGATGTCGTGCCCCTGCTGGATAGTCGCCTCATCGTTGGTTGCCGTATCGAACAGGTCTCCCAGGCAGATGACCGGTCTAGCCTGCTGCGTACAAGACAGAGCCTGTTCATACAAGGCACGTTTGAGCCTGTTCCGCGACTCCGGCGTCGTGTGCGTATAGCGTTCCAGGCCCAGGTGAGGGTCAGAGAAAAACGTGATCATCGAGTACCTCGCTACTTTGTGGCTGTTGTCCTCACCAGTCGCAACCCTCTGGGAGGAATTTGTTCTAATACGCCCTGGGCTGCAAGGGCATTGATTGAGCGAGAGACTGTCTCAGGGGTGGTGATTGCAAGGGAGGACAGAATATCCCTTGCAACTTTCACAACCGGGTCTCGCTCTCCCGTTGTGGCCCGGATTGCATCGGCCAGTTGCGTCACTGCCCACAACACGCGCTGATCGGAGGGGGTGTTTCTCACCATAGACAGTGTTTTGTAGCTGGCGTGTAGCAAAGTACTCACGTCAACTAGGGCCGTTTTTATTGCACGATCACGTACTGGCGGTGACAGGGTTTCGAGGTAGTGTTGGTACGCATCTCTGGGTACGTACCGTGCCATCACAAACGTGATTGCTCTGATAGACCAGACAGTCTCAGGCTTGCTGTACAAACACGCGGTGCCTACCCACTGCCCCGGTTTAACCAGTTGCACGCCGATTAGCTCTGAGTAGGGGTTGCACGGGGACAGTTCTACTAAACCAATCCCGCTCTCTATAAAGAGCAAGCCGTCCAAGGTAGATGGCAGTTTCAAATACGTGTTTTTGTCTGCTGTGATTAGCACAGATTGTGGTGCATCAATCATTATTTCCCCACCAAAAAGTTTTATTTTACACACACAAACGTAGTTATTGAATAGATTACGCGACACACATCAAAAACAAAGCCAGCCGCGTTAGTTAAGTACCGTTTTTACTCTGCTGTCAAATCGTGCGACACAATAAAATGCAGCGCAGCTAATAAATATGAAATACTTTCAAATGTTTTGTGTTCCAGATTATTTTTTTGGCTGGATTTTATTTCTAGGCAATCCTCCGTTTTGTTGTGGTAGATGTACCACGTATGCGCTCCGGCTCTGGCCCACAGTTTGTGCTTGCCAATTTGTTCGGGAGATCTGCGGGCCATACGATCCAGCGACTCGCCCGTATCGCTGCTTTTGCATTCAATGAGGTGTGCCGTCCCCCTGGAGATCAGCAAGAAGTCGCCTGGCTGTGTGGGCAGAAAACGCCCGGCGGAGTGGGTGTCGTAGAACCGGTGCCACACCGCCGGGTTTTTCTCGCAGAACGCTTTCAGCGCGGCCTGCACAGCCGTTTGCAGATACTCTCCTGAGTTACGGGCCACCGGATCACTCACTCAACACGGACACCAACGTGTAGCGCATATCCGGCGACAACGGTTTTGTCAGCAAACTGCGTGCGTATTGTTTTGGAACGTCCAGCGGATGTTTCCCCTTGTAACGTCCATACGGCATGACAGTCAGCCGAACGGGGTCATTGAGCCAGCAGGCCAGCGTTTTGAGTGACCCGCCCAGACGGGCTTGATAGTGCAGCAGTAGCTCCAGGGCCATCTCACAATCATCCAGCGCACTGTGCGCCGTCAGATTGCGCTCCACCCCTAACCGATAACTGCGGTACAGGGTTTCCAGCTTGTGATCCGGACTGTGCGGGTCAATCCGTTGAGCCAGATGCAGGGTGTCAATGACCGGCAGATCGTCTGGCCAGTCAATGTGTTTGGCAAGCAATGGCATGTCATAGCTGCGTATGTTGTGCCCGACGAACACTGCATGATGCTGGTGTTCCTCCCACCATGCCTGGACGACAGTCCTGCTTGGCAGTTTGCTCTTTACAGCCTGCGTGGTGATTCCGTGTACGGCGGTTGCCGCTGCCGGAACGTCTCTGCCAGGATTGGCCAGCCAAACCGCTCTGGTTCTATTGCCCGGATTGGATTCAGGAAAAACGATGCAGCCCAGTTGCACTACATCGTCCGTCTCAACATTCAACCCGGTTGTTTCAATGTCAAACACGACACAGCCATCCGTGTAGTCCATTCCTAATCCTCCAAACTCAGAAGTTCTTTTCTGTAGCGTATCGTCATCACAACCAACAGAAACAGCAGGGGAACCTCGGCGTCCTTAAACTCTACGGCGTACAGAATTGATACACCCCACAAGGCGAAATATACAAACTCAATTATCAACCTCGTCATACATCCCCCTCTGCCCGGTTCTCTGATTTTTCTACACTAAACACGCCCTCTGGGTATCTCTGAGACAGTTTCCTGACGTTCTCCTCCGGATCCGCAGTAACCCGATCCACAAATTCACCGTAATCCGCTAGATTCATTTGGCACCTCTCGCCAGTTTGTTTGCGTAATTTGTCCAGTCCAGTTCTTCAACCAGACCATCATTGGCAGCCTCCGTACCGTCGGTGGTGAATAACGAATCACTCTCCGGGTGGTACCAGTAACGCCGCCCATCTCCCAACGCCCGGCCTACAGCCTCCACGATGATGGCCGTATCGGGTTCTGTTCCCAGTTCAATCTGGTCGCCGAAATTGGCTCCCAGGGAAATGCTCGACCGGATGGGTACAGGCAATCCGGGTACATCCTTCACCATCAAGGCATGGATACCCTGAATCAGAGCCACGGCCTGGGTGTGGTGACAGGAAAACACCAGTTCGTCATACAAGGGGATATAGAAGGTAGCGGCGTGCTTCTGAAGCAGTTGGCTCCGCCAAAGATCAGCCAGTACCCGCTTCAAAATATCCGCAGCCAGCGACTGAACTTTATAGTTGATGGCCTTGCGCTCATACGATGACTCCAGTTTGCGATCCCCGGAACACAGGCGGGAATACAGATGCCTGCGACTCCCGTACAGAGTTGACACCCATCCCTGTTGTTTAGCCTCGGCAATCACCTCATCCGTCCAGGCTTCATAACGCGGGAAGGCTTGCGCCTTGGCGTCCAGGAACGCCTGCGCCTCCGCTTCAGATTTCAGTAACTTGCGGGACAATTTGGCAGCACCGCCACGGTACAGGCTCAGGAAGTTTACGTTTTTGGCCAACTTGCGGATGTCCGTGATCTTCTTGCTCTGAGGGTTCGCGGCATCATTGCGGATGGCGGAGAACTCCTCATAGCTCATTTTGGCCATGCTGGCACCTGTGATGCTGTGCATGTCCCTGAGATTTTCTCCAACGTAACAGGAAATCATGGCGCGGTCACCGGACAAGCCCGCAGCCAGTCTCAGTTCCTCCTGATCGAAGTCAAGAGAGATCACAAGATCGTGGCTCTTGTTGCGGTTGGGCAGCACGCACCGACGAACCTTCACCCCCTCCCCTGCTTTGCTGAGTTGGAAAAAGTTGGGATTGGAGCCAGTGGGTCGCCGGGTATCCGTGCCAACCGAGTTGACCCCAGGGTGGACGTTACCGGTCTGTGGGTGTATCCACAGGGGCAGCTTGCTGTAAAACAAGCTGTTGCGGGTTTGACAGGACTTGGCCGTCTTCAGGTGTTCCAGTGCGTGATAACGCCAGTCCTCCAGTGTGAGGATGTTGGCCTGTGCATCGGCAATGGCGTCTTTGTCGGTGCTTGGTGCGCCTTCCAGGCCCAACACCTTGCGGGACTCAGAGACGTTGAAGCTCCGCAAGCGAACCGGCAAGGCAAACTTGCCATACAACAACGACAGCATCTGTTTGGGTGAATTGAGGCATAGTTCATCGCCTAAAGGGATGAACTCCGGGTTGGCGTCAAACAGTGTTTGCTGACACCGTTGCAGGAACTCCGGATCAGACCCTGCCTGCACGCCCGCTTCAAACCAGGCTACCGGAGCCTGGTAGCCACACCGATAACCCACAGTGATTTTCTCGACCGGTGGACACCCCAACACAGCCGCCACCTTACTGAGGCTGGCGGCTGTGAATGCGACCTTGGGTAGCTTGGGTTCTGTTGTGGGCGGGGTGTAGCTGGCCATCTCATACGCCTGCACCATCAATTTATCCCGCTCGATAGCCCGCCGTTCATCCGACCACTGCTCCCGTTCCGCCTGAGCCAGCAGTGCCTGACACAACTCTGCATACAGATTATTGGCTCCGTCCGCAATCTGCGTCGGGTTCAGATTGTCGGCCAGGCTCTGATGCAAGGCCTGAATGGCGGTTTCCTGTGCAACTCTGTCGTCCTCTGCCTGGCGGTTCATCGCCTCCATGTCCAGAGACACGCCCTCAATAAACCCCTGTGACAGTACATGCAGGGCCGGAAATTCGTGGTCACGGACAAACTCCCAGGTACCCTCAATATCCAGAACAAGTCTGAACAGATCGTACAGGTGTGCCGTCACAAACGGGTCATCTGCCCCGTATGAGAACACATGCGCGGCGGAATAATCTCGCATGGATTTGCCCATACCGATCACATCCCCGTAGTGGGTCTGGTTGTATTCCAGATACCGCTTGCTGAGGTCTTTGAGACCACACGACTCGTTTTCATCAACGTGGTGAGCCATGATTTTGGTGTCGTAAAACAGCGGAATACGGTACCCCAACTGGTTGTCGATCACGGTGAGTTCAAACAGGGCGTTGTGAACAATGACTGGGGTCTGATTCGGGATGGCTTGCAAGAGATCGAGCAGACGCTCCACCGGCACGTTGCGGGTTCCTGCGTGATCAAATGCCACGTAAAACGTGGTCTCTGCATTCTCACCGCAGGTGAACCCGGCCCCGGTAATGCGGGAGGCCAGCATGTCCACATAGTCGCCATTGGCGGCTGTGCGGAACGGAGGGTGTTGCAGGGTGTCGCTGGTTTCCAGGTCAAGTGCGACGTAGGGTGATGTGGCAAATAGTTCCCTGGCATCGGCCAGAGTGGTCTCAAAATTGTCTGCATCGACCAGCACCCGGTACGGCAAGGCCGATTCGATGGAGGGATACAAGTGGAGACAGCCGTACCGGTCGAGCCATTGTCTCACGTCATCTACGTTCGGCAGGCGTTTGCTCCACTGGATACGTGTGTACGCCCCGTCCCGGAATCCCTCGCACAACTCGGGGTGCAGATTGGCCAACTGCCACGAGGTTAGCCACTCGTCACGGTGATCCAGCAAATTGCGTAACAGTGGCTGATTCGGGTCGGCGTCCAGAGCATCCCTCAGCGGCATAAAATCCATTCTCTCCACGGCTGCCTGCAACTCATCCAGGCCGTCCAGACCGTACAATTCCTGCAACTGCCTCCATCGGGCCGGGCCAAACCCGCTGATGCCCTTGTAGCCATCAGATGTGTCCCCGACCAGGGATTTGTACAAGGCCAGGTGGTGTGGGGCTATGCTGTTTCCGGCATTGTCCTCGTAGTCATACCGTATTTCCTCCATCTGGATGACCAACACACGGTCACTCGCCAACTGGATCAGGTCGGCGTCCCTGGTATGTATCGTCAGGCGTCCGGGCAGCCGTTTGACAAGGTAGGCCAACACATCGTCGGCCTCAGTCCCGTCCACCCAGACCTGTATGACCCCCATACGCTCCAGAAACCCGGTGACAGCCTGCTCTGCTGCTCGGGTCGCCTGTTTGACCTCCTCGCTGATTTCCCTGCGATGTTGTTTGTACGCCGGGTACAGCCTCCGGCGATAGTTGTTACCCGCATCCCTGACAGCAATGATGTCGTTGATCCGGTGTAAGCCGGTAAACGGGAGCCAGTACCGGGTTATGAAGTTTTCCAGGCAATGTCCTGGGGTGTTGATGTCGTGTCCAGCCACACGATCCGCATCGGGATCACGGCCAGAATGCAGGGCGTGCAGCACCAGCCCACGCAAGTCGAGTAGGGTTCTGTTCATTTGTTGTCACCGTAACCAAAAAAGACCCCCGAGGTTATCGGGGGTTAAGTGCCACTACGAGGAAGTGTTTGGTTGATTACTTGGCGGCGAACGCCCAGGGGATGAATGGCTGTTTGGCCTTGGTGACCCGATCACCGGCATAGAACCTGACAGTCTGGTCTTGCGGTTTTCCATTGGTCAGGTGGCTCAGTTGCATGAAAAAGCCTGCAAAGCGTCCACGGGACATGGCGGGAATGCTGGCAAGTCGCCACTCCCCGTCATACGGAGCGTTGGGTGCATCCATGATGAGTCTGAGTTCGGTGTAGCATTTTTCCTCAACCTCTTTACCCTGGGCCTCCCACATGGCCTTTAGCTGTGCAATGGGCACACCTCGGGTTGAGGTCACACGGTCATAGCTGAACGCAGTATCGTTGCGGTTATCGTCCACGACCCCGCGAGTCAAGGCACGGTAGATATACCGGGGGGTGCTGCCAATGATCTTGGCTCTGAACTCAGAGCCGTACACCGTACCGTCCGTGTCCTCAAACACGCCGGTGTTCTTCAGGGAAATGGTGGGGAATGATGTCCAGTCCAAATCCAGTCCGTCAAATCCATCAGGGATCGTGACGGTAGGTAGCGCAGTGCGAGCAGGCACAGGAGCCTGCACGGGAGGAGTTTCAGGCTGCATAACGTATGGCGCAGCCTCTTTTCTGGCCTTCCAGGCCAGGTACTCCTGATAGTCGTCGTTGGATGCAGACAAGCTGGACAGCGCGTCAGCGGGGTGTTGCAAGGCCTGATCCGGTACCGCCGGAGTCTGATCACCGGCTGCGTCCCAAGGCATGGGAGCGGTCGTAGACTCAGTGGGCAGTACGTTAGTGGTTGTGGCGCGTTTAAGACTCATGTGTTTGCCTCATTCAGACAGATAGTAAAGATAGTGGTTGCGCCGGGTTGGTAGCCCGAGGCAGGTGGCAAGAACCGCTTGCCGACGGTGATGAGCATTGTTGCTCAAAAATCAGTGGCAGTCAACAGATTTTGGTGACCGGTTTTGCTGGCAATTATACCTGAAACTTTTATCTACTAATTCTGCTTTTTATTTTATGTTGAACCGCTCACACATTTGTGCGAGACGCTACAAACAAAATCAGTTTGTGTTCCTTACTACAAATAAAACGCATTTTTTGTGCTTAAAAGTTATTTCAGTTCTCCCTGTATCCCGGACTCTCCCATCAGTTCACCCAACAACGTCCGCTTGTCTCGCACAACATCATTCGCCTCTCGGTCTTTCTTGACCAGGTTGTTGCGTAGACGGACTGCAATCGTGCCTCTAACCACCAGTAAGTAGATATTGACGGTTCCCGCTTGTCCAGTACGGTAAAGTCGGTCAGTCGCCTGCTGGAACAGACCAGGCACCGTCGGGATTTCCGCAAAAACTGCTGTACTCGCTACGGCCTGCAAACCATCCAGACCCACTCCGCCCGACCTGATCTGCAGAATAATGACCTGGCATTGAGGGTCGTGCAGAAACCGCTGCTTCTCAGCTTCACGTCTGGCTCCGGTCACATCTCCGTAAATCACCGCCGGATTCCTGTCTGAGACGGCATCTACCAGCTTTTCGATGGTGCGCCTGAACCAGGCATACACCACTATTTTCTGCCCCTTGTACGAACCCAGAACGGTCAGCAATGCGTCGGTGACGCTATTCTCATTCTCATTCCCCTTGTAACCGAAGTCCTCCGGCGTATGCAGTAGTTGCTGTGCCAGGTTGTAAAACCTGGACGCCTGCGTCGCATCAATCACTGATCCGTCCTCCAGTTCCAGCACTCGCTCATTCATCAGCGTTTTGTATAGCGCGTAATGGCTGGCAGACAGTTCCACAGTAAGCTCAGTGATGATTTTTGGCGGCATGTCCATCACCTCCGATTTGATCTTCCGGTATCCGATCTTGTGCAGACCCGCCCAGAGATATTCCTGGTTGTGAAAATTGATCGGCTGTGAGTAGCCACTCTGGTTCATACCATACTCGACATGCAGCCGCTCAAACGCCCGTTTTGACCCGTACCGATCCGGGGCCAGCAATGCGAACAGACCATAGGTATCCAGGGGTGTGTTCAACACCGGTGTGCCGGTCATCAGGGTGATGCCGTTGGAATCATCCAGCGGCCCTGCGAACAATTTGACCGCCTTGCTGATCTGCGTAGACGGTTGCGACACACAGTTAGCCTCATCGACCTTGCAATCCGTAAAGCCGCGATCCAGCAAGGTGCGATAATCAAACGTCATCGTGGTGATGTAGTTGGGCGGTTCCAAACCGAACAAGCAGCGTTTTTCATGCTGCTTGACCTTCGAGGTCGTTATGGCCTCGCCCACAGCGTGCCACAGGGTGGCATTCACAAACCGCGTGGCAAGCGTTTTGTCTCTCTGCCAGGTCAGAGCATTCACGAGCTTCTGTTTGATCCTCAGCGCGTCCTCCGGCGTTTTTGCCCGCACCGCTTTACGGGACGGCAGTGATGGGCCAATCCCCTGAAACGCCTGATAGCTCAGAGCCAGCAGGTCTGGCCATCCGGTCGCCTCCCACTCATCCAGCAAGGCTTGCCGTTGCTGGATGGAACCGTAATAGAGACCAAACCGAACATGCCCCTCGATGCCGGGAAAATTGGCGCGTAACGTCTCGGCAAACTGAGGCAACAGCGTAGGCGGACACACCATCACGCTCTTGTTCCCATAGCCAATCAGCCACAGTGCGTGCGCCTGGGCCAGGTACGTTTTACCCAGACCGGTATCCAGCCAGAGGCCGAACCGCACGGCCTGCGCCATGCGGTTAAGCCCCTCCACCTGGTGATGAAACGGCCTGCGTCTCAGTCTGATCTGGTGCATCCACGGCTGTGGTACCGGACAGTTTGCCGCTTGATACCAATCTGCAAGGGTCATGTTCATAGCTGATACCCCGGTGAGATCATCGCAAACGGCTCAAGCTCCACGCCGTGGATGTGTCTGGTATCCAGGTGGAGGAACATTATCTCCTCCGACACATCCGGCAACGGCGTATAGCCCACATACATGTCCGTGTTTTTGATTTCCTGCAGTAACCCGGATGCCGTTTTGTACGCCGGGATTCGTATTGCACGCTTGCAGTACTGGGAATAAATGTCAATGATGAGACTCAAGCGGAGGGACAGGGTATCCCCCTGCCGATAATAGTGAAAGCCCGCCACGAGCCTGCACGGATCATTCGTGTTCAGCGTGGCCATACACGCCAAGGCAGACAAAAACTGTCCCTTGGCATCCTCGCGTTTCCTGGACAGAATGACATCCTCATTATCGGCCAGATGTTGTATCAGTTCCCGTTTAATCTGCACAATAAACGCAAGCTGCGCCGGGGTGAAACCCGCATGAATTAAAACCGTGTGGACAAAATTTAGCCCAATCAAAACCACGCGCCAGTTGGCAAGCAGCCGACTCCCCTCATCCACAATGTACTGCGGCAGTTCGGTCTGTGAACTCCGGATCAAATTCGCCATGCTGTCCGGCGTCATCTCCCGTACAGCATATCGCACCATCGCAGCATAAATGGCCTCCAAATGATTGTACCGCTCTGGCTGATACGTCGTTAGGTCTCGAAACGCCGCACGATGCTCGGCAGCGAGTTTGCCGGTAAACACCAGTTCTATCGTCCTGTTTTTGATTTCAAGTTCCTCCGGGGGTTCGGTCGTAGCCCACACGATCGGACTGGTTGCCCGCATATCCCGCATACTCAACGTATTGTTGCCCTTGTCCACAAAACCTTTACCCCCCGTTTCTGAACAGTACGCCTGTTTCAGAACATCAAGCGTGTATTTCGCGGTACGGTGGGACATGAACCGCTCGTTCAATTCATCCAGAACCACGGGGATAGACGTGTACTCTGACGCCAGCCTGTCCAGCACATACGGGGTCAGTTTGGGTGCGTGGATAGTCCCGTGATCCACGTTATTTGATCCCGCAAGAGCTGACCACAGAACAGCGGTCTGGCTCTTGCCTCCACCCGTCGCCCCAATCAGAGCCAACAAGGGAAACTCGGTCAATAACCCACCCATCGCAGGCAGCATGGGTTTTATCACGCACGCTGACATCCATCCCATCATAACCCCCACCACGTGGGGCGCGTTCGTTCTCAACATCGCCAGCAATGTCGCCAGCGGTGCAGGATTGTCTGTTCCACTGACGGGTATAACGTCCCGAATCGGGCGAACCCGATGAAACGCCATGTTCGGCGGCTCATCGTAAACCACATAATCCGTTATCGCTGACGGCCCCAAACTCCATGCCCCTTCACAGTAATACCAGGAAACTGACCCATCAGGCTCACGTGCCTGCTGAATCCCCAATTTAGTGACGTTCATGCTCAAAATGCTCTCCAGTTTGGCTTCAGCCTTCGCTTGAATCAGACGGTGAATATGCAACAGGTCTCTGGCATTCCCAAAAAATTCCTCCCCGGACACCTGCAGCAGCCGGGTAACAAACGTCCGGACATCCGCCCACATGGCCGGAGTTACCGTAAACTCTCCAACAGGCTGCCCACCTTTCAGAACGGATAACTGATCACCCTCGTGGGAGTTGTACGCAGTCTGAGTCGTCCGCTGAAAAACTTTCTTCAACTCGAATGTACAGTACGTAATGATTACATCGTCCCTTACGTACCCATTCAGTGTCTCCTCAATAATATGGCCCTGACCATTCGACGAAATCTGGGCAGAGTTGACCGGGCACCCTGTACACGGGGATCGTGTGAACAGTGCCCGCATGGCTCCGCAAGAGAATTTGAAGTCATCCGGGTTGATTACCTTTTCGAGATAAGTGAGGTTGCTGACCCGGCTTTCTGTAGACTTGTGCCTTGTTCCTCCCGTGTGTGCAGCAGCAGCACGCACATACAGTCCCGGCACATCCGGCGGGTTTGTGTGCAGGACATACGCTATAATCTGCATCGCCTTGGCATTCCACTCCAACGCCCGTTTGACCGGGGCAGACTCAGACAGCAGCCATTCGATACAGCCGGGTGTCCTGCCCTTGAGTGGCTCCAGATGCTCTGGCCGGGTCTGACGGTGCCGGTGCTGTGCTGCAATCAGTGTTGCAGTCCCTCGGCACTGCTCGTACAGAATCCGAAGTGCCTCGGCACTACTACCTTTTGGTACCAGGGGAATGGGTATCTCTCTCGGATGCCGGGTCAGTTCAGCATAGTGTTCAACCGTGATGGCCCTGGCTTCTGCAAGGGTAATCGGCACCTTGAACCTGCCGTCCGGACGTGGTTTGTTCTCCACCCTCAGCAGATGGCCAGTCTTGCCGTTGTACAGGTTGAGATCGAGACCCTTCACCTGGAAATCGAACACCAATCTGAGGGCCATTTGCTTGTAGATTTTGGGCAGGTGTTTCTGCTCCTTGTCCCCGTCAAACAAGGTGGCTGGCACCCGGACATGGAAGCCTTTTGATCCGCTAGCGAAGTAGCGCAGATGCTCAGGGTTCACATCCAGTTTTTCGAGCGCATCCATCAAACCGTGCAGACTGGTTATCGCGGTTGCAAGGTTGGGTTCGTCAACATCGAACCACCAATCCCCGCGATATTTGACATTCTCCCAGTTTTCCGGGGCCAGTTCAGACACTGCAAGGGGGGTGATGTGAAAGGCTCGCTCCCGCTTGACCTGTTCCAACTTGTCCTCAGAAACAGGTATCCGGCCCGTGTTGGGGGTGGGGGTGTCACAAAAGTGAAAATACAACATCACCCCGCCCTCCTCACTCGGCGATTCCACTCATACATCGGGAACAACCGGCGGGTTTTAGGCAACACAAATTCGAGAACCGGTCTCAGCCCTTGCCTGCCTACACCCTCCCGCTGCTCCACTATTACTAAAGGGTTTGATGGTCGGACACTAAGGTCGTCCATGCAGGTCGTAACCCCGATCCGACCCTCCAACAGTTGGCCATCCATAGCTCTCAACAGATAAATAAAATCAGGGTCTCGAACCTCCCATTCAATCATCTCAATGTGATTGATGACCTGAGACAGGTCAGACTCCGAATACACCAACTTGCATCCTATGTGCATCGGGAAGCGTAATACCTGCGTTGGCGCAGGCAGAGACATTATCTCTGCCTGCGACGGTAAAGTGAGCATGGTTTTCTCCTGGCAAGACCTGCACCGGTTGGTGACTCCGGTGCAGAATGTGGTGGGTTGGTTATTTTCTCGGGATTTTTGGGTGGACTACCCTCTTTTTGGCTTTCGCATACGCGACATACTGCTCGTATGCGCTCTCTGTCACGTAGCCTATCCACTCGCCATTTTCCCAGGCATCAACTAATACGCCCAGGAAGTAATCACCGAGTTCCTCGTCGTCATTTTCGTACCACGACGTAAACGCCGCAGCAAATAGCCCCTCTAAGGACATACCGCACACATCTAATTGAGGTGGAGGGCTTTTGCTTTTCTTGTAAGCAGAAAAGCTGATTATTTTTGTCATGTCATGGTCTCTCTCTCGTGTAGCGTGAAGTTAAAAGGTGCCTGCGTTATGTCAGGCACCAGCCGAATTAGCTCATACGTATTATAGGTTTTTGATTGCCTCCCTCAGTTTGGTAGATACCCTTGCCTTTATGTCCTTCCTGGCTGACGTGGTAATGTCCTTGCCGAACGACCTCCTGGTTCTTTCAGGAACATCCATCACCTCGAAAACACACAAACCACGTAGCTGGACGCTTTTTCCTGCCATCAGGTCAGACTTAATCGCATCCTGAAATGCAGAGACGATGATCTGTACCGTCTGTTTCGGGATTTTCCCGTTGTTTTCCTTGTATATCCGGTCTTCAATCTCAGTCATGTTGTGGTTCTCCGGTAAAAAATGAGGTTCCCGTACCGGACAGTACGGGTCATCCGTTTAGCCCATCGAGGCCTGACGGATGGATCATGGAAGTGGGTTGCCCCACGGGTTACATCCGGCGCAGTCCAGAAACACTGGACACGCCGAACTGTTGCGATAGGAACACGTTTAGCACGAGAGAACTGCGCTCTCTGTCTGGTGATGTGGCACACAGGTTTGTGTTCCTGCCTTACACGGTTGCGGATCACATGGGTTACGGCTTTTTGCGTAGCGGTTGGTTCGCCACCGGCTTCCCTGTGTACCACCAGTGCTAAACATAGCATAGCTGCGGAGATTGTTAGCATATTGCCTCCAGGGCATAGTAAAGAGGGTACTCGGTAATACCCTCAATCTTGATGCCTGTCAAAACATTGTCCTTGTAAAGGAATGTTTTTAAGACTTCTCCGTCCAAGTGTGTCTCTTTGTGCGTGGCTTCCTTTTTAACCCTCAAAAAAGTCGTAAGACTCGATGGTCTCGGAACTTGTGCTGCGTGTTGTCTCGTGTTCATGTTCATGTGTTCAGCGAATCGGCCAAGTCCATCAGTTCGTTCACCAAGCCCGGCACCAGATGATCGGCATCATCAATTGCCAAAACCACTTTCTGTTTTTCGCAGAACGCTCTCAGCAAAGACAAATCGAATCCG
>SXGT01028633.1_pt1 | contig 19349 bp, 16 predicted proteins | sample 3176221 | NCBI WGS metagenome assembly SXGT01 (sample SAMN11356862, study PRJNA531348) | freshwater metagenome | isolation source: freshwater sample F1-120 | place: China: Fuxian Lake, Yuxi | collected 2017-12-25
CACTCCGCGGAGGGAAGAAGACAAGAGCGACGAGCCCGAAATAAAGGAATCCACAATGGGCGGACGCGGGCCTCCCTTGCCCCCGTGAGAACGGGGGAAAGGGCCGGGGTTAGGGGGCTTTCTGGTGGACGCGACACTCCCTTGCCCCCGTGAGAACGGGGGAAAGGGCCGGAGTCAGGGGGCTTCTCGACGAGCCGCGCCGTTCCCGACGGTCGCCCATCAATCCTTCAATTCCCCTGCGACGGGGGACTAGGGGTGACTCTCAAGAGCGCGTTCGAGACCCCCTCCGCGCGGCCTCGGACAGAACCTCCGAGAAATAGGGCCAGAAGCCTGGGCACCGGCCCAGGGGCATCGCTACGGGCCGACATCCTCGAGGCCGGGCGCTCGGCGCTCCGCAAGGAGGTTCTGACCGTCGGTACCCCTGTTTTTTACGCCGGTAACCCGGTTCTGGCCATCGGCGCCCCTGTTTTTTACGCCGGTAACCCGGTTCTGGACGTCGGTAACCCGGTTCTGGGCGTCGGTAACCCGTTTTTTATCCGGGCGTGGGAGGCTCAGACCTGGGCGGGCACCGGGATCCGGCGAGCGTCCATCCAGAGGCCGTCGAGATCGTAGAGCGATCGCGAGTCCTCCTGGAAGACATGGACCACCACGTCACCGAAATCCATGAGGACCCACATGGCGTGAGGGAGCCCCTCGACCGACAGCGCGCGCTTGCCCAGCTTGCGGAGGGCGTCCTCGATCCCCTGGGCGAGCGCCGTCACCTGGCGATCGCTCTTGCCGGACATGAGGACCAGGAAATCCGCGTAGTCGACCTTCCCGGCGACATCGAGGATCTCCAGGGCGTGCGCCTTCTTCTCGAGGGCTGCGACGGCGATGGCTATCGCGATCTCGCGGGCCTCGTCGCTCGCGATGGCGATCGCCCCCGTCAGGGTCGGGGCCTTGGGACGGCGGCTCCTGGGAGCCCGATCCACCAGCGTGACCCGCGGCTCCGCCCTGGCCGCGGCGCTGCGGCCCCGGGGAGCCTTGGCGGTGGGCTTGGAACGCGGCTCCACCTTGACCGCCGAGGCAGCGCTACGCTTCTTGGGGAGCGCGGTCCCGTGCGAGGAGCGGAGCTTGGGCCGCTCGGCCTTCGGCTTGGCCTCTCGCGCGGCCCCCGAGGTCGGCCCCGCGGCCGGTCGCGGAGCCCCTCGCGCGATCGGCCCCGCGGCGGCTCCCGAGGCTCTCGCTGTGGTTTCTGCGCCCTCGCCCTTGCCGGCAACCTTGCCGGGCCCCTTCGGACCCGACGGCTTCTTCGTGGCAGCCAATCGTTTCTCCCTTGTCGAATGGGTGTTCCCCGCCGCGATGGTCGGCGCAAGCGCCCGTCTCGTCAACCTCGCACATGCCCTTCGCCGTCGAGGACCCATTTCATGGTCGTGAGGGACTCCAGCCCCATCGGGCCCCGCCAGTGCAGGCGGCTCGTGGCGATGCCTATCTCGGCGCCCAGGCCCATCTGCCCGCCGTCATGGAAGCGCGTGGAGGCGTTGACCACGACGCAGGCCGCGTCGACCTCCCGGCAGAACCGCTCGGCGTGGGCCCGGTTCGCGGTCACGATGGCCTCGGTGTGGCCCGAGCCGTGGTCGCCGATGTGCGCCAGCGCGCCCTCGAGGCCGTCGACCACCCTCACGGCCAGCACGAGGTCCAGAAACTCCTTGCCCCAGTCCGACGGCTCCGCGGCCTTCATGGCAGGCACGAGCTCCCTGGCCCGCTCGCAGCCCCTGAGCTCGCAGCCCCTCTCCAGGAGGGCGCCGGCGATGGGAGGGAGGAGCCTGGCCGCGTCGGCCGCGTCCACGAGGAGGCACTCGAGCGCGTTGCACACCCCTGGCCTCTGGAGCTTGCCGTTCTCGACGATCGCCCTCGCCATGACGAGATCCGCGCCCAGATCGAGGTACGCATGGCACACGCCCTTGTAGTGCTGCACCACCGGTACGCGCGCGTGCTCGGTGACGAAGCGGATGAGCGCCTCCCCGCCTCGGGGAATGGCCAGATCGACCGTCTCGGTCTCCTGGACGAGGGCCCGCACCGCGTCGCGATCCGTGAACGGGACGAGCTGCACCGCGTCCGTGGGCAGGCCGGCCTCTTCGAGGGCCCGCCTGACGAGCGCCGTCAGCGCGCGGTTGGAGTGGATCGCCTCCGAGCCGCCGCGGAGCACGATCGCGTTCCCCGTCTTCAGGGTGAGGACGCTCGCCTCCACGGTCACGTTGGGGCGCGCCTCGTACACCATCGCGACCACGCCGAGCGGCGCGCGCAGGCGCCGCACGCGCAGCCCGTTCGGGCGCGTGGACTCGGACACGAGCTCGCCCACAGGGTCGGGCAAGCCCCTCACCTCGTCGACCGTGGACGCCATCCCGAGGAGGCGCCCCTCGTCGAGCATGAGCCGATCGAGGAGGGCCCCGCGGGTGCCACGAGCTCGAGCCTCCTCGAGATCCGAGGCGTTCGCGGCGAGCACGGCGGGGGCCTCGGCGCGGAGGTGCTGGGCCAGGAGCGCGAGGGCCCGGTTCTTCGCGTCGGTCTCCCGGGGCGCGAGGGCGCGGGCCGCCTTGCGGGCTCGGACGCAGAGGGCGTGGATGTCGGATTCCAGGGACATGGCTCCGCGAGCACTAGCGGAAGCCGCGAGAGGGAGCAACGCGCGGTCGGCGTCAGAACCCCAGGGCCGCGTGGAAGCCGAAGAGGCCGTAGCCCCGCAGATCCTTCAGCACGTCGGAGCCGGGCCCTGCGAGGCCGGCGGTGGCGTCCAGACCGATGCGGAGATCCGCCTCCTCGAGTGGCGCGAAATACTCGAGCGAGGCCCTCAGGGTCCCCACGCCGACCGCGCCGTTCTGGTCCGGCCTGATCACGTGGAGCACCCCGCCGCCGACCCCCAGGACAGGGTGGATCGAGCCCCGCTTGATGAGGTCGATCGTGAGCTCTCCCGTGTAGTGGCCGACCGAGTCGCCCGTGTTGGAGATACGCCCGTCGCGATCGGTGCCCTCCCCTCGCAGCCACGCCGCCGAGAGGCGGCCACCGACCACGCCGGCGCCAAAGTCGGCCGCGATCCCGAGCCCCACCCCGGCCCCCTTGCCGGTGGTGATGACGCTCGGTCCCAGCACCAGCCGGAAAGGCGCGCGATAGCGCTCACGAGGGGGGGACTCGTAGCTGCTCGGCTCGTAAGGCGCGATGGGCGCCGTCCGGGGCGGCTCGGCGTAGGGCCCCCCCACGACGACGATGGCCTCGTCGGCGCGAGCGGCCGAGACCGGCAAGAGGGACAGAGCAGCGACCGCAGCGAAAACCTGACGACGGATCATGAGATTGCCTCCACACCGCCAGAACGCCGTGATCATGGCGCGCCTTACACCCGGGGGAGCCGGGGGACGAAAAAGTCGTCCACGCCGGAGAATGCGCCCTGAAAAGTTGGGTCTTTTCCCACCGGTGGATCGATTCGGCTAAGCTTCATCCAGCATGATCGTTCAAGGAAAACGCGGGCGCCAAAGGGTCTGGGCGGCGCGCTGGGGGCTCGCCCTCTCCATCGGCGGCGCGTCGCTCCTGGCGCCTGGCCCGGCGGAGGGCGTCGCCCGGGCGGCCGAGCCCGTGACCTCGGCCGCCGATCACGCGGAAGCCCAGAAGCACTTCGCGAAGGCCAAGGAGCTCTACGGGCAGGGCAGCTACCGAGAGGCCCGCCTCGAGCTCCTCGAGGCCAGGAAGCTGGATCCGCAGGCCAAGGATCTCGTCTTCAACCTGGGCATCGTCGCGGAGAAGCTCGGCCTCTTCGACGAGGCGCTCGAAAATTTTCGCGCCTATACCCTCATGCCCGACGTCACCGACCAGGAGAAGGTCCGGGCCGAGGGCATCGTCCAGCGCCTCGAAGGCGCCAAGAAGCGGGCCGACGAGCAGCGCGTCAAGGAGCTTCCCGCCGTGGTGGTGGTCCCCGTGCCCGTGAAGGAGACGCCCGCTCCGCCCAGGGGCCGCATCGACGCGGCGACCGTGAGCGCCGCAGGGGTGGCGGTGATCGGCCTCGGCGTGGGCGCGGTGTTCGGCATCAAGGCGATGGCAGAGCGGCCCTTGGGGTTTACCACCGGCCGGGACGGCAGCTACTCGGATTTCGTCGCCCAGAACGACGCGGCCCATACCTCCGCCGTCGTCGCGGACATCGGGTTTGGCGTGGGTATCGTCGCCGCCGCGGCTGCGGTGATCCTCTACCTCGCCCGCCCCAAGGTGCAGAGCGCCCTCGCGGCCAGGCCGCTGCTCGGACCTGTCGTGGGCGCAAGCTTCGCCTTGCCGGGGCTTCCATGAGCGGGCCTCGCACTCCCCCCCCGACGGCCCGTGAAGGGAGGGGGCTCGCGGTCCGGGCGAGCGTGGCGTCCGGGTTGGCCCTCGCCTTCCTGGCCGCGGCCCTGGGCTGCCAGGCGATCGTGTCCTCCACGCTGCCACCCTTCAGCTGCGTGGAGGACAAGCTCGGGACATGCCCGCCGGGTCAGTTCTGTAGCGGAGGCGCGTGCGTGAAGGGCAGCCCCGTCGACTCCGCCATCCCGCCGCTCCCCGAGGAGGACGCGGAGATCCCCGACAGCGCCCCTCCGGTGGACGTGATGCCCGACACCAGGGACGCGGGGCCCGCCGCCGTGGGCCAGCCTTGCCGCATCAACAACGACTGCGCGTCCAAGCTCTGCGCCGACGGCACCCTGCTCGGCAGCGACGTCGTCAGCGCGACCAGCGGCGCGGTCTGCACCCAGACCTGCTGCAAGTCCGAGGAGTGCCCCAGGGGCACTGTCTGCTTCACCGCCGGCAAGGGAGGCAACTACTGCGTCACCGCCGGGGCGATCGGCAACCGCGTCTCCGGAGGAGGGACCCAGACCGGAGGCGGGACGTGCGATGCCGGCAGCGACTGCCGCTCCGGGCTCTGCCTGACCGGCCGCTGCACCGACACCTGCTGCAACAACGGCGACTGCGTGGGCGCCCCCGGCGTGACCAACTGCACCCTGAAGCGCCTGCAGGCCAAATACGACAGCTTCGTCTGCGGCGGCGTCCTCGCGACCCTCAGGGACGACGGACAGGGCTGCACGGCGGACAGCTCCTGCAAGTCCGGTAAATGCGTCAACTTGATCTGCGTCACCCGCTGCTGCAACAACGCCCAGTGCGGGAGCACGAACATCTGCACCTGGAATTTCGCGAGCAGCGATCCGACGGCGGGCCTGATCCAGCAATGTTTTCCGAGCAGGGGCCGTTCCAAGGCGGGCGCGGTGTGCACCAAGGACACCGACTGCGACAACGACTTCTGCGATCCCGACACGCAGAAGTGCGTCGATCTCTGCTGCGTGGACAGGGACTGTCAGGCCAACGAGAAGTGCGCCCCCGCGAACGGAGCGAACCGGCTACTCCGCTGCGTTCCCAGGTGAGATCCACACGAGGCCAACGTGACGTTTCGCTCGTTCTTTCGGTGCTTTGCCGGCTGTCCTGGTGAGCTCCCCGTCACCCGGGCGGCCTCCCTCTGCCCGGTCTGTGGCGGGCTCCTCGAGGTGGCCCACGACGAGGGGGCGCTGGCCAGGGTGTCCCCGGCCGAGTGGCGCTCTCTGTTCGACGCCCGGATGCTCGAGGCCATGGGTCCCGGCGGCTCGGGCGTGTGGGGAAAGCGGGAGTGGGTCGCGCCCGGGCTCGCCGACGAGCACGTGGTGACGCTGGGCGAGGGCAAGACGCCGCTGGTGCACGCGGCCCGCTACGGCGCTCGGATCGGCGTGCCCGAGCTCCTCGTGAAGCAGAGCGGGACGTCCCACACAGGCTCGTTCAAGGACCTGGGGATGACCGTGCTGGTCAGCACCGTCGTCCACGCCAGGGCGACCGGCCAGCTTGCCGTGAAGGCACTCGCGTGCGCGAGCACGGGCGACACCTCCGCGGCCCTGGCGGCCTATGGCGCGGCCGCGGGTCTGCCGGTCGTCGTCCTCCTGCCCGCCGGGCTGGTGTCGACCGCGCAGCTCGTGCAGGCGCTCGCCCACGGCGCCCGGGTGCTGGCCCTCGACACCGACTTCGACGGCTGCATGACCCTCGTCAAGGAGCTCGCCGTGCGCGGCCTCGTCTACCTCGCCAACTCGATGAACCCGCTCCGCATCGAGGGCCAGAAGACCGTCGCCTTCGAGATCGCGCAGCAGCTCGGCTGGGAGGCCCCCGAGTGGATCGTGCTCCCAAGCGGGAACCTGGGCAACGCGGCGGCGCTCCACGCAGGCTTCGCGATGCTCGTCAGGCTGGGCCTCACCTCCAGGCTCCCCCGCCTTTGCGTCGCCCAGGCCCGGGCCGCCAACCCCATGGTGCAGGCCTTCCGCGAGGGCCTCTCGAGCGTCCGGGAGGTGACCGCCAGCGAGACCCTGGCCACCGCGATCCGCATCGGGCGTCCTGTGAGCGCGCCCAGGGCGATGGCCGCGATGGCCGCGATGGGCGGCGTGGCCGAGGACGCGACGGAGGAGGAGCTCGCCGAGGCCGCCGCCGAGGCGGACCGAACAGGTCTCTATACCTGCCCGCACACCGCCGTCGCCCTGGTCGCGACCAGGAAGCTACGCGAGGCGGGGACCCTCCAGCCGCGGGATCGCGTCGTGGTCGTCTCCACCGCGAGCGGCCTGAAGTTCACCGAGTTCAAGCTCGGCTACCACGAGGGCACCCTCCGTCACGTGAGGGGCGCGCAGCGCAACGTCCCGCTCACCCTACCCGCCAAACTCGACGCCGTGGAGCGAGCGCTCCAGGACATGTGAGGTTTCAGCCGCCCTCGCTCGCGTCCAAGGCGTCCGGAGCCGCGTCGGGGGTGGCGTCGGGCGCCGCGTCGGGCGCCGCGTCGGGCGCCGCGTCGGGCGTACCCGTGTCGGGGGTGCCCGTGTCGGAAGGGCTGTCCGGCCTGTTGGCGTCGACGGGGGTTTGGGTGCCGCTGTCCTCGGCCGGGATCTTGGTGCGATCGAAGTCGACGATGAGCTCGCAGCCCGCGAGGACCGTGACGATCGACAAGGCAAGGAAGAAGGAGCGCCTGGAGAAGAGCTTCATTGGCATGGCCTCGCGATCAGAAGCGTACGAGCGCGCCCGCACCACCGCCGCCGTGGGTGATGTAGGGGGTCGGAGTGACGGTAACGCGGGGCTGCGCGGCCTTCACCGCGGGGGCGGCCTGCGCGCCTGCCTTGGGCGGATCCTTCGTGAGGAAGAGCACCGCGCTGGTCACGCCGAAGGTGATCGCCACGCCGAAGCACATGTCGGCGACCAGAGCCGCGTTCTCGCCGCTGTCGGCGAGGTCGGCGGTCGGCGTCTTCTTGAAGTCGCTCGCCTGCGAGAGCGCGGAGATGCCGAACCCCGTGCCGATCCCGGCCGCGACGATCGCGATGCCGCCCGTGATGTACGCGGGCAGCTTGCTCGGAGGAGGAGGCGGGGGGGCGGGGGCGGGGGCTTCTGGAGTTCAAAGGACAGATCTTGCTTGCCCGCGTAGTCGACCGCCACCTCCTTCTCGGCGGGCTGGTGGCCCTCCAGCTCCACCCGGAGGACGTGCTTTCCGGAAGGGAGATCGACGTCGGTGGGGGTCTTGCCGGGCTGAGGCTTGGAGTCCACGAGGACCACGGCGCCGGGAGGCGACGTGTCGATGTGCAGCTTCCCGGGCATGCCCTTGATCTCGGCAACCCGCTTCTGCACCTCCTCGCCCTTGACCTTCATCCTGGCAGGGACCGACGCGAGGAACCGCTCGTACGAGACGACCGCCTCGCGCAGCTTGCCGAGCTTGTCCTGGGTGTCGCCCACGGCAAAGGCGAGCTCGGACGTTGGCTTCACGGCGTCGGCGGCCTGGTAGTCGGCGAGGGCGCCGGCGAGGTCACCTGACTTTGTCTTGGCCTCGGCCGAGCGAACGAGGGCGGCAGGATCAGGTCCCTTCGAGGCAGGCGCTGCAGGCCTGGCGAGCGGGGGCTTGGGGGCCTGGGCAAACGCAGGAGCCGCCGCCACCATCGCCACCATGAGGGTGATGGAGGTGAGCAGGTGCGAGACAAGCCTCGTACGAATCGTGTTCAAAGCAAGCCTCCAACGCGGCGCTGCGCTCCCGATCCAAAGGGGACGCAGGCCGTCTTCTGGGCGGCAAGGTACACCCATCCGCCGGCGCATTCCACGGCGAAGGTGGGGAGCCTGTCACCTTTCCGGGCCGCCTGGCAACGCCGTCGCGATCTCATGATCACCAGGGTCGGGCTCCACCAGCTCGACGAGCACCCCCCCTGTCGCTCTGGGGTGGACGAAGGCCACCTTGTGCCCGCGTGCGCCCTTGCGCGGCGCCTCGTCGATGAGGGGTACGCCGAGCTCCTTGAAGAACGCGAGGGCGCCCTCGAGATCGGAGACCTCGACGGCGATGTGGTGCAGCCCCGGGCCGCGCTTCTCGAGGAACCTGGCGAGCCCCTCGGTGCCGCGCGGGCTGATGCGCTCGATGTTGCTGTCCCCGATGGGCAGCAGCGCCGCCTCGGTCTTCTGGGAGGCGACGACCTCGCGCTGCAGCGGCTCGATCCCGAAGAGCTGCTTGTATTTTACAGCCGCCTCGTCGATATCCGCGACGCAGACGGCCACGTGATCGATCTTCTTGATCTTGAACATGGGGCCTCGAGACTGGCGGGGCCGGACGGGCGGGTCAAGGAGAGCGAGCGTTCGATCTCCGGGTCGCCGCTCGAGCGAGGACAAGATACTATCGGAAGATGCGCTCATCATTCGTCGTCCTCGCGCTGGGGAGCACCCTGACTTGTTCGTTCTTCGCGTGCTCGTCCGACGCCCCCCCCACGAGCGACGCCGACGCGGCCGTCCAGCCCGTCCCTGAGTCCGGCGCCGTCGACGCCGCCCCGCCTCCCATGGACGCCCCCTGGAGCGACGCCCGGAGCGACGCCCAGAGCGACGCCCAGAGCGACGCCCAGAGCGATGCCCAGAGCGACGCCCAGAGCGACGCCCAGAGCGATGCTCCCACGGACGCCTCGAGCGACGCTCCGGCCGACGCACGCCTCGATGCTCCGGTCGACGCCCCCGTCGACGCACCGCCGCCAGCCCCCGCCGTTCGCTACGTGGGGCGCTGGCATACGGGCAACCCTGCGGGACCGGTGAGCGGTTGGCCTGCGTCCAAGGTGATCGTTCGCTTCGAGGGGAGCGAGCTCACCGCGCGCCTCCAGGAGACCAACGGCTTCCGGGGAGGGACGAGCCACTTCGACGTCACGGTCGACGGAGTCCTCAGGCCCACGCCTCTGGTCGTCAACCCGGGCACGCAGACCTACACGGTCGCGACCGGGCTGGCCTTCGGGACCCACGTCATCGAGCTCTACAAGCGGACCGAGGGCGCCGTGGGGATCACCCAGGTGCTCAGCCTGGGCTATGGAGCGGGAGGTCGTCTCCTGGCCCCGCCCCCCGCCAAGACCCGGGTGATCGAGTTCCTCGGCGATTCGGCCTCGTCGGGTTACGGCATCGAGGGCCCGGGCCCCGGGTGTGCCTACTCCGCTGCGACCCAGAACATCCGCAAGGCCTATCCTGCCCTCGTGGCCGCGCGCCTCGACGCGGACGAGGTGGCCATCAACGTCCAGGGCAAGGGCATCACCCAGAACTACTTCCGCCCTGACATGACGCACTTCAGGGAGGTCTACCTCCGCACCCGCACCGAGGCCCAGAACCCGCCCTGGCCCTTCACCGAATACCAGGCCGACGTGGTGGTCATCATGGTTGGAGGCAACGACTACGCGCAGCCCAACGAGGCCGTGTTCGATCCGGCCGATCCGGCCGCCTTCCTCGCGGGCTACGAGGCCCTGGTCGCGACGATCCGCTCGAAATACCCCCTGGCCTGGATCTTCGCCACCATCGCGACCTCGCAGAGCGACGCCTACCCGCCGGGGTACATGGCGAGGACCAGGCAGCGCACCGCTCTCATGACAGTCGAGAGCCGGGCCCGCGCCGCGGGCGACCTCCGGGTCGTCTTCTTCGAGCCCGCCCCGGCCTTGCCAGGGCAGCTCAACGGCTGCGAATACCACCCTGGCGTCGCGCTGAGCGATCGCATCGCGACCGAGCTGGTCACCCAGATCCGGGCCAAGACCGGCTGGTAGAGAGCTCCCCAGGATCGCCCGCTCGACGGCCCACGCGTCGCCTCCTCGCTACGAGGGCCGCAAGGCCGAGCAGCGCCAGGCCAGCCGCCTCGCCCGGCGGCGCCGCGCCCGCGCTACGACAGCCGCAACCCGTGGTATCCCCTTGGCTGCCCGAGATCGCCGCGTCCGTCGAAGGCGAGCTGTCCACAGCGGGGCTCGCGTCGGCGGGGCCCGAGTCGGCCACGGGCCCCGCGTCGAGGCTCGAGTCCGGCGCCCCCACGTCCGGCGCGCTCGAGTCCGGCGCGCTCGCGTCTGGCGACGCGTCCACGACAGAGCCGTCCACGCTCGAGTCCGGCGCGCTTGCGTCTGGCGGAGGCGCGCTCACGAGGATCCGTGCAGTCGCCGTGTTGCCGAGGGAGTCGGTCGCGAGCACGACATCGCTCGCCGGAGCCGTGCTACCCGCGGTGTATCGCCCCGTCACGGCGTCGAGGGTCGCGCCGGAGGCGTTGGTCTGGAACGAGAACACGAAGCCCACGCCGCTGCCGCCTGCCGCCGTGAACACCAGGCTCCCACCGACGGTCAGCGACGGCGCTGGCGGAGAGAGGGAGACGCCGGGCCCGACCCGGATGGTCGCCGTCGCGGACTCCCCCGCGGAGTCGGTGACCTTCACGACGTCGGTGACGCTGCCTGTGGGCCCGGCCGTGTAGAGACCCGTCGCGGGATCGACGGTGCCTCTCGACGCGTTGGTCTGGAGCGAGAATACGAAGCCCACGCCGCTGCCGCCCGCCGCCGCGAAGGCCAGCGTATCCCTCGGAGGCACGCTCGCCGACGCCGGGGCGAGCGTGGGCACGGGGAGCGCCGTCGCCACGATCTTGGCCACGTAGGCTTCACGACCTCCCGCGCCCACGGCCTGGAACGGGTTTCGCGTCGGGAACGGCGCCGAATTCGTGTATCCTGTCACGTAGATGCTCCCCGAGCCATCCACGGCTACGGCGTTCACGTAATCGCTTCCCATGCCTCCAAAATAGGAGGAGGCCTCGAGCGATCGGCCATCGGGCGCGAGCTTGGCGATGTACCCCTCGGTACCTCCGAGGGCCGCGGCCTGGAACGGCGCCTGGGTGGGGAAGTTCACCGAGTCCGTGATACCGACGACATGGGCTGCTCCTGCTCCGTCCAGGGCGATCCCGTTGTTCGCGTCGCCACGTGAGCCGCCGAGGTACGTGGAATAAACAAGGGCATCTCCCGAGGGAACGAGCTTGGTCACGAACGAATCTTCGATTCCCGCGTAGACCGCCTGGAGAGCGTTCTCCTTGGGGAAGTCCGAAGACTGCGTGCTCCCCGCGACATAGGCGCTGCCAGCTGCGTCCACCGCGATTTTCGCGACGCTGTCCTTCACCTCCACGGCGCTCCCGCCGAGAAACGTGGAATAGACGAGCGAGCTCCCCGAGGGCGAGACCTTGGTCACGAACACGTCGGAGGGCCCTCCCCCGAAGACCGCCTGGAATGGCGTCTGGGTGGGGAAGCCGGTCGAGGCGGTGCTGCCCGTGACGTAGGCATGACCGGCGCCGTCCACAGCGACGCCGTGGCCGACGTCGTCCCCTGCGCCGCCGAGGTAGGTGGAGTAAACGAGAGCGCCTCCGGACGGCGAGAGCTTGGCCAGGAACACGTCGCGGCCTCCCGCGATGGCGCCCTGAAACGGGTTCTGCGTTGGGAAATTCGTCGAGGCGGTGCTGCCCGTCACGTACGCGCTCCCCGCAGCGTCGATCGCGACGTCGCCCCCCCCGTCCCCCCCGATGCCGCCGAGGTACGTGGAGTACTCGAGGGCATTGCCCGCCGGAGAGAGCTTGGCCAGAAACGCGTCGTTGCTCCCCGCGATGGCGGCCTGCAAGGGCAGCCGCGTGGGGAAGTTCGCCGAGCCGGTGCTGCCCGTCACATACGCGCTCCCCGCGGCGTCCACAGCGATGCCACCGCCCGAGTCGATCTGGGACCCGCCCAGGTACGTGGCATAGACGAGCGAGGTCCCCGCGGCCGAGAGCTTGGCCACGAACACATCTCGCAACGCCGCAGCTGCGGGCTGAAAGGGGTTCTGCGTGGGGAAGTTCACCGACTCCGTGTACCCCGTCACGTAGGCGCTCCCCGCGGTATCGACCGCGATGCGATTGGCCGCGTCCGTCCCGGCTCCCCCGAGGTACGTGGAGTACTGGAGCACGGGATCGATCACCAGCTCACGGGACCTGTCGTACGAGGCCACGGCGAAGCCCACCGAGCTCTCCCCCATCAACCTGTAGCCCGCGGCCACCTCCTTCCGCTCCCCGCTTGTCTCATGTTGGTACACACGGGGCCTTGGTTGTACCAGCACCCCATGCTCGGTGTGTATGGCCAGCTCCCCCGTGGAAGTGAGCGAGAGCTCCCTGGCTCCCGAGACCTCCATCGCGATCTTTCCGGAGTCGGCTCCAGGAGCCACGATGAAGTCGTACTCGAGCTGCCCCTCTTCCCCGTGATAAACCAGGTCCACGCCCGGGAGCACCCCTGGGTATACCACGCGACCGAAGTTGGGCACGTCCGTGCACCACTTCGACGGATCGTTGCCGATAAAATAGTTGGATATCGTCGCGAGCCTCTGTTCGCCGCGGGGCGCCACGTCGCGCGCCCCTGTCACCTTCATACGGAGGACGGCGTCCCGCCCGCGCGGCCCCGCCGGAGGGAGAGGCGCCCGGAGCGAGAGCGTGGCTCCCTGTTCCGTGAGAAACAGCGCGGTCGCGCCGCGGCGTGCCACGAAGCGCACCCCGGGGTCGCTCTGCCCCGCGTTCGCCTCGAAGCGCATCGGTAGCGCGCCGTAGCGCGACTCCGCGCTCCGGACGGACGGAGGCCTGGCCGACCGGACATCGCCCCTCGGAGAGAGCAGCGAGAGGACGAGCATCGCGAGGAGAAAATGGAACGCGCGCATATCTCCATGGTATAGGCGCGTCCTCGCGATCGCAACGAGCGAAGAGCCGCTCACCTGGAGGCAGTCCTGCCGAGTTCTTGGCCCTTGCCTGAAGCAGTGGAGTGGCAACTCACAGGAGAGGAGGCGAGGCTATTACATCCTAGTCTCCTTCTTGTGAACTACCACCTCGCCCATCTCGCGAGGCGCTGCCTCCAAGTCTCCTTCTTGTGAACTACCACCTCGCCCATCTCGCGAGGCGCTGCCTCCAAGTCTCCTTCTTGTGAACCACCACCTCGCCTATCTCGCTAGGCGTTGCCTCCCAGTCTCTTTCTTGTAAACTACCACCGTTGTTTTTTTTGAGATGTTCTTGGCAGTGGGATTTCGCAATCATCGTCTCCCACTGGTCGTCGCGAATCCAGAGATACAAGATTCTTGTTTCGGTCAAGGTCCGGATTGCCTCACGGTCAGGCTTCGGGACAGGATAGGAGAGGAACGAATCCGCGCGGGGCTCGCCCCCCGGGCTACCAGCCGGTCTTGATCCGGATATCCTTGACCAGCTCCGTGGCCAGCCTCCGGTGCAGCGCCGGGCTCGCGTGGTAGTCGCACCCGGTCTCGTCGACGGGGCCGCTCTCGGGCATCTCGTGGAGGTAGATCTTCGTGTCCCCCTCTTCGTTGGCGCGCCGGGCGATGACCGCCTGCATCGCGTCGCGGACGAGATCCCGGAGGTTGAGGTTCGGGGGGTACACGTTCTTGATCTGGGCGTAGATCGTGAGAAACACGTGCGCCGCCGGGTACTTGCTGCGTACCGTACCGACGAGCTCGTCGTACTTCAGCGTGAAGACGGGGATCGAGGGGTAGTTCGAGACGTTCGCGAAGTCGGAGCCACCGATGGACACCACCACGACCTCCGGCACGAACCGGGAGAAATCCCAGAGGCTCTGAGGATCGTCGGGGAGCGCGCGCGGGAAGATCACGCCCATGGTCTCCGGGTCCTTGCTGGCGCTGTTGACGACGAGCCCCTTGCCCGAATAGGCGGTCACCATGGCGTCGGCGTTCAGATCGCTGGCCACCAGCCCCACGACACCCAGGCGCGCGTTGTGGCTGGGCTCGAGCTCGTTCGCGGTGCAGTTGGGCCCCTTCCCTTCCACGCCGTAGCCGTCGATCGTGGAGTCGGCGACGAACTCGATCCTCCGGCCAGGAGCCGGAGGAGGCGCGAGGAGTGCGCCCCCGGGGAAGGTGAAGCCCAGAAACTGCGTGACGCCAAGGTTGGGCTCGGTGCGTCGGTAGAGCTCGATCGTGTGAAGGCCAGGGCCGAGCCCTGTCGCCAGGGTGTACTCGTGGTCACCGACCTTCGTCAGCAGGTGGGTGCCGAAAGACGGGGGGACGCCGTCCACGATCACGTCGTAGCGGCTCGGGCCGCCGCTGGCGCCCAGAGTGTCTTCGAGGCGCACCGAGACCTCGGGCCCCCTGAACTGCGCGATGATCCTCGCTCCTGGCCAGCCCACCCTTGGCCTGTTTGGAATACGGGTGTCGAAGCGGCCGACGAAGCGCACCGCCGGGTCTCCGGGCGGTGCGTCGATGCTCACGTCCACCGCGGCCTCCACCCCGGCGTCGAGGCCAGAACGATCGGGCGACGCATCGCTCGCGTCGCCCGCTTCGGGCGAGGAGGATCCTGAGTCAGCCAGGGCAGTGATCTCCAGGCCGCACGCACCGAGCCAGAGCCCGGAGCCGAACGCCAGGCAACCAAGGACCGCAAGGGAACACCGGCGGATCATGATCCATCATCCTAGCGATCCGCCCCCGCAGATGGGACCAATTCTCTTGCTGCGCCCCCGCCCCCACCGGCGAGCGCGCTCCCCGGCGCGGCGAGGACGGAGGCACCGGCTCGCCTCCTCCTGGTGGCCACCCGAACTTCGGACCCTGGGTCGCCGGACGGCATGGTAGGCTTCGCGAGCCCTTCTATCTTCGTCCTTCGCCTTTGGAGGTCATCCATGAGCTCGTCCTTCGGTCGCGTCCTGTCGCTCAAGAACCTGGTGGTCCTCGGTCTCCTCGTCGCTGGCACGGGCTGCGCGCCCACACTCACCCCCCCCTTCGACCAGATGAAGGGCTCCAACATCCAGGTCTACCGCCTCCAGAACTACGAGCCCCCGCCCCAGGCCACGCCAGGCGCAGGAGCCGCCGCGGCCCTCCCCCCCCAGCTCCAGCAGTGGATCACGGCGGGCGCGTCGCTCCTGCCTCCCGGCCTCATCCCGCCCGGCCTCATCCCCGGCGCTCCCGGGGCGCCCCCGTCGTCTCAGGACCAGGCGCAGCGCTTCCACGGCTTCCGGGTGCTCGGCTTCATGGCCCTGAACGACAAGGCGCAGCGGGAGGAGACGCTCGCCATCTTCGGCACGAAGGGCAACTTCGTGCAGGCGTCGACCAACTGCCTCTACGCCGAGTTCGGCTTCTCCTTCGCCTCGGCGACGGGGGCCCCTCCGTCCGATATCCTGGTCTCGCTCTCCTGCAACCAGGTCCAGGCCAAGAGCTTCATGTGGCCGTACGGCGGCCAGACGGGCCTCACCCCCGAGACCTCCAAGCGCATCATCGCCATCGCCCAGAAGGTCTTTGGGACCTGAGGGCTCTTCCCTCGTGAAGGCGCGGGCGGGGCATGGGTGAGCTGAAGAGCTACGCGCCGCACTGGCTGCTGGGGCGGCTGTACGAGCGGTTCTTCGAGCACGTGACGGTGGATGAGGCGTGGGCCGCGCGGGTGCGCGAGGCCGACGCCCGGGGGACCGTGCTCTACGTGCTACGGAACCTCTCGTTCGTCGATTTCTTCGCCCTGGATTTCCTCACGCGCAAGCTCGGCCTGCCCCAGGTGCGCTTCGCCAACGATCTGGGCCTTTGGGTGCTCGATCCCGGCTCGCGGGGGCTCCTCGACTCGCTCCGCCCTCGCACCGAGGACGACAAGGCCCGCGAGCTCCGCCGCGTGATCGACGCGGGGGCCTCGGCCGCGCTCTTCCTCAAGCGCCCGCCGTCGCTCCTCGAGCCCGCGCCGGTGGTGCCGCTGCGCGACGGGAGGGGCGCCGTCGTGGCGACGCGAGGGCGCGCCGAGGGCGATCTTTACCTCCGGGAGGTCCTGCGCGCCCAGCGGGAGCGCAAGAGCCCGATCCTGCTCGTGCCCCAGGTCTTCGTGTGGTCCAAGCACCCGGACGAGGCCAGGCACGGCGTGGTCGACACCCTGTTCGGGCCCAGGGAGTGGCCCGGGCGAGTGCGCACCGTGGCGCAGTTTCTCCTGAACTACCGCCACGTCACGCTGCGCGCCGGCGAGCCCCTCTCGGTCGCGCAGTTCCTCGCCCACGAGGGCGACGGAGGGAAGACGCCCGACGCCGTGCTGGTCAGGCGCCTCACCTACGCCCTCCTCCGAAGGCTCGAGCGGGAGCGCCACGCCGTCGTCGGCCCCACCCGCAAGCCGCTCGATCGGCTACGCGATGAGGTCGTGCGGAGCCCCAAGCTCCAGAAGACCATCGTCGACATGGCCGGCGAGGGCTCCGAGGGCCGCCGCGCCCTGGGGTACAGGGCGCTCGCCATGGTCCGCGAGCTCGAGTCGGCGCAGGACATGAACGCGGTCCGGCTCATGGACGCGGCCTACGACGCCACGCTCGCCAAGATGTACTCCGCCGTGGAGGTCGACGAGCCCGGCCTGGCGAGGCTCCGGGAGCGCGCCAAGGACGGGACGCTCATCCTGCTCCCCAGCCACAAATCCCATGTAGATTACATTATCCTCACCCGGGTCTTCTACCACGCCCGCATGCCCGCCCCGGTCATCGCGGCGGGGGACAACCTGAACTTTTTCCCGCTGGGGGCGCTCCTCCGTCGGGGAGGCGCCTTCTTCATCCGCCGGAGCTTCAAGGGGGATCGGCTCTACGGCGCCGTCGTCGACGCGTACATGAGGCGCCTCATCAAGGACGGGGTCTCCATCGAGCTCTTCCTGGAGGGGGGGCGCTCTCGCACGGGCAAGCTCCTCCCACCCAAGCTCGGCCTGCTCTCCATGATGGTGGAGGCCGCCCTGGGCTCGGACAAGAAGGTCTATTTCTGTCCCATCTCGATAGGGTACGAGCGCATCGTCGAGGAGAAATCCTACGTGCGCGAGCTCACCGGCGGCGAGAAGAGGACCGAGGACGTGCGGGGTCTGCTCCGCGCCCTCGAGACCGTGGTTGGCCGCTATGGCCGGCTCAATGTCCAGTTCGGCGAGCCCCTCACGCTCGAGGGCGTCGTGGCCGAGCTGGGGCCCGCCAGGGAGGCCGCGGAGCCCTCGGGCCAGGCGCTCACCCCCGCCAGGCGCCGCGCCACCGTCACCCGCCTGGGCCACCGGGTCATGAACGAGATCAACCGGATCACGGCCGTGACCCCTGGCGCCCTGGTGGCGCTGGCGCTCCTCTCCCATGGCCGTCGAGGGATCGCCGATCCCGATCTGCTCGCGCTTTGCGCTCGCCTGGTGCAGCTCCTCACCCGCGCGGGGGCGCGCTTCACGCCGAGCCTCCTGGACGCCCACGGCGCGATGCGACGGGAGGCGGTCCACGAGGCGCTCGAGCTCTTCCTGCGGGCAGGCCATGTCACCGCCCATTGCCCTGGCGAGCCCGTGGACTCCTCGCGGAGAGCCCCCCCTGTCCGACCAGGGAACGACGCCTTCTACGTGGTGCGCGACGAGGGGCGTCACTCGCTCGATCTGGCCAAGAACATCGTGGTGCACTTCTTCGTGCCGCGCGGCCTGATCGCCACGTCCCTCTTCGCTCAGAGCGGCCCCCCCTGCCCCAGGGACGCGATGCGAGCCCGCCTGCATACCCTCTCTCGCCTCTTCAGGTTCGAGTTCAGCTTCCTCGCGGACGCCGGCTTCGATCGGAGCTGCGAGCTGGCGTTGTCGGCCATGGTCGACGACGGCGAGCTGCTCATGACCGGGGAGGACGTGGCCCTCGCCGAGGGCGGGCCCCAGGACGTGAGGCTCTACGCTCGCATCTTCGTGAATTTCGTCGAGGGCTACAGGGTGGCGGCGAGGAGCCTCTCGGCGCTGCTCAAGGGCCCGCTCTCGACCAGGGAGCTGGGCAAGCGGGCCGTCACGGCCGGGGAGCGCATGTTCCTGACCGGCGAGATCGAGCGCAGGGAGGCCGTGAGCCGCTCGCTCTTCGAGAACGCCTACTCCGCCTTCGTCGACCAGGGCTACCTCGCCCGCAGCGAGGGGAAGCTGCTCCTGGCCGAGAGCTTTGCCAGCGCCGAGGCCCTCCCCGCGATCGAGGGAAAAATAGCGGGTTTTCTCCCTCGCTCCCGCCGCCCGTGACCCCGGCAGAGGCGCCTCGCCCGCGCGAGGCAGCCTTGACTTACGTGGCCGATGCGCGGAGCATCGCGGACCCTAGGAGGACTCCAGATGCCGTACGAGGATCTCGCCCAAGCTTTCCGCAGCGGAGATATTGTTTATGGGTTGGACGGCCCGCGGAACACGGCCATCAACGCCATACTGTCTCAGGGCTTCAAGCGCCAGGTCAAGTACCGGACCATGCATTTCGGGTGTATTCCTGGCAAGGAGCAGACGCGCGCCGTCGTGCTCATCCAGAACGACATCACCAACTCCGTCTGGGACGCGCAGAGCCCGAACCAGTACTCGAGCAACAAGGCCATAGGAAAGACGCTCCAGGACTCCCAGCGGGGACAGCAGTTCAAGGCGTTCTTGTCGAACCACCCCCGCTACAACGTGGCCCAGAACAACACGATAGGTACGCACGGCATGGTCGCCGCCACCCAGTCCTGGCAGCGCACCAGCAAGGCCGGGCTGGAGTTCCAGACGCGCCTCCGGGGCGGGAAGGTCCACTTCGTGGTCGAGCTCATCATCGACTCGCTCGATCAGGTGGCGACCAAGACGAAATACGGCACGAGCATCACCAGCGCGGAGCTGCGCTGGCTCTTCCGCCACCGGGGCCTGACCGCGGTCCGTGACAACGTGCACTTCTGGCTACCGGACGGCGAGATCTCCCATGACGCTCTGTTCGGCAGGGACGAGTGGAACCAGTACAACCCCAAGCACACGTACGAGGACGACGACTGGGAGAAACGCTGACAGGGCTCCTCACCCTCCCCCGCCCTCCCTCTCCTTCTGGAGAGGGAGGGAGTCCCATGAAGACCCATGGAAAGGACGGCTCTTCTCACCCCTCTCCAAAAGGAGAGGGGCCGGGGGTGAGGATTGCCAGCGCGCTCACTTCGATTCGAACTTGAAGGAGAGCTTGAGCTTGGCTCGGTAGGCCTTCACCTTGCCATCCTCGATGTGCATATCGAGCAGCACGACCTCGGCGATGCGCAGATCGCGCAACGATTTACTGGCGAGCTCGACAGCGGCGGTCGCA
>SXGT01062441.1_pt1 | contig 19348 bp, 16 predicted proteins | sample 3176221 | NCBI WGS metagenome assembly SXGT01 (sample SAMN11356862, study PRJNA531348) | freshwater metagenome | isolation source: freshwater sample F1-120 | place: China: Fuxian Lake, Yuxi | collected 2017-12-25
AGATTTTTGAGAAAATATTATTGACAATTCGGTCAATGCGTAGCGAAGATGACGGGCTTAGCCAATATGCCTGCCTGACCATTGGCGCACGGTTACCGGTGGACCTTCCGCCTGCCGATTGGTACGCCATGCTGGCACAAATCGCTGATGGCGCCGATGTTGAACCCCTCGGGTTTGCCATCCCCGCTTATGAGTGTGCCAAGAATACACGCCTGGTAAAGAGTATGTTGGCAGGCATTCGCTCTGTTGGCGGAACCCCCAGTTTTGTTTACAAGACCGGCACCGCAGACCTAAACATCGTCGCACCTGTTTGGAATTGTGAAGCCCTTGTGTACGGCCCAGGAGACTCAGCCTTGGACCACACGCCAAATGAGTACATTGAGGTTGAAGAATACTTGCAAGCGGTGAAGGCACTAACAGCGGGACTAAAGAAACTGATCGAACGTTCTGCGATTGAAGGCCAGTAATTAACACCCAACCTAATGGTAAACCGTGCGCATGTCGGCAAGTCCATTCGGATTCTTTGGTATAATAGGCGAACGTTCGCGCGGGTGTAGTTCAGTGGTAGAACGCGTGCTTCCCAAGCACGATATCGTGGGTTCGAATCCCATCACCCGCTCTGTAAACCGGGTAGCCAATAAGGCTGCCCGGTTTTTTTATTGGCACTTATTGGTTGTAGACCAATTCTCCATGGCGAAACACCGCCAGTTTGCCAGTCGGCAGGTCTTGCCATTCTTCGTTTGTCAAAGGCTCCGTGGCTACTACTACTCCTCGCAGGTCCGCTGATTTTTCCTCCCGAAGTTGGATATCCCAGTCACTATCCTTTAATGTGATGCCAGCAAATGGCGCGGCACGCTGGGTGTAACACAAACCGTTATACCCATTCTTATCTCGATACGCGAACAAGTGGACCGAATCCGAAAAAAGCAGGTTCATAGACCCAAAGTGGTTGAAGCCCCGTAGCAGATCAGCCAATTGGGCAAAATCTGTGAACTGAATGTTTTGGACGGACAGGCGGGTTAGCAAGTTACAGAAAAGCAATTCAGAATCGGTTTCGCCCACCGGGTGAAATTTCAATCCTGTCTCTGGCAGGTCGCGCAAGGTTCCATTATGCGCCAGGCACAAATCGATCTTGCGAAAAGGGCGGGAGAAGGGATGGGTGTTGGCAAGGCTTTTGTTCCCTCGGCTCATATAACGTACATGCCCAATAAACGTATGGCTGCGAAAATGATCGTATGCCCTAATAAACTCAGACAAGCTGCTAGACTGGGCAGCTACAGGTTCTTTAACCACCTGGCAGGCAGAACCATCATACCGGGCAAGCCCCCACCCATGGGGGTTTCGGGTCCCTTTTTTGGCAAATCCGCGAAAACTGAAGGAAGGTCTGACAACCTTGTTGAAATTCATTCCGAGTACTTGGCACATAAAAATCTCCTGTTTTTTTTATAGAATACACCCTGCCCAGTGACAGGCTTGTCACTGAAGGATCCACGATGCTATGGATATGGATGGCCATTATTCAACTGTCGCTTGTAATGGATGGGCTCTTGGTCGTATCATTTTTTTAGGGAAATACGCGCTTAACAAAACTGGCAAAAAAACCGAATGGAGAATTGCGCAGATGAGTAAAGGCCAAAACATTGATCGAACACCCTCCTCTTCCAATTTCGAAAAACCATCCATAGATACTACCCAATCCACCGATACCCTGGTATTGTGGCGCCGAAAGGTGTTAGACCAATTTCTTACACTGGTTGCCTTGGCTGCCGGTGGGATGACCATTTTCACCGCGATAGACGCGATCAACCGCCCCGGACATTGGGGCGCGGTGGCGCTTTTCTCAATCATGGAGATCTTACTGATCATTCTGGCATTGTTTCGCCGAATTGACCAACGAGTGAGAGCCCATGGTGTGTTGCTTGTGCCTTACGTTGTAGGCCTTACGGCGTTGTTCACCATTGGTTTGGGCAGCAGTGGAAGAATTTACCTGATTGCGTTGCCAATTGGTGCTTTGGTGTTGCTTGGCGCAAAGCCGGCTCTGGCGTGGCTCGGAATCAGCATCGCCACCCTGCTTGCAGGCATTTGGTTGGCAACAAGCGGAAATATCAAACTGTTTCTGGTAAGTGACCGTAATTCACTGGCCGGGGCAGACTGGGTCGCGGAATCGATCGATACCATCGTATTATTCGGGGTGGTAATGACGTTGTTGATCATGTTTTACCGATTGATCTTGCGCCAAATCAAACAGGAACAAGATGCAAGGGCGCAATTACAACATACCCAGCAACACCTCGAAGAGATGGTCTCCCTGCGAACAAAAGAGCTGGCTGAAAGCCTTGACAATTTACAAAAACGCAACAACGAACTTTCAGCACTCAACCGGATCGGCAACGCCATCCGGCTGTCTTTGGGTACCTCCGAGATCTCGCGGCTGGCAGGTGATAACCTGCGGAAGATCTTCGATTGTGATGTGGTTTCGATCATGATCGTGGATGAAGAAATGGGAATGATCACACCAGCATATGAGTACGATAGGCATGAAGGTGGTTACATAGAAAATGTACAGCCCTTTCCGATTGGCCGTGGACTTACCAGTAAGGTTATCCAAACCCGGTCAGCGCTTTTGCTGAGCACCTTGGAAGAAGAGATCGCAAACGGTGCGTACTTTCCACCAGAGTTGCTGAAACAAAGTGAAGGCATGCTAACCCAATCCTGGTTGGGCGTGCCAATGATGGCATCAGATGTTGTGATCGGAGTAGTTTTTTTGGGTGATTATCAAAAGGAATTTTTTAGCCAGAGCGACCTGCAGTTATTGCAAACCATCAGCGCTGGCATGGGGGTTTCGTTGCAAAATGCGCGCCTATTCCAGGCAGAGCAACAACGCGTAGCCGAGTTATATGCCATCAATCGGGTTCAACAAAACTTGGCTGCCAAGTTGGACCTGCAAGACATTTACGAACTGATCGGTGAGAACATTCGGTTGGTATTTGGGGTAGAAGTGGTAGATATCGTATTGCTGGATGAGAAAACCAACCTGATGGTAATGCCTTACTCATACGAAAAAGGCGACCGTAGCGTTATGCCTCCACGCGCACCTTTTGGCTTTCGAAAAAAGGTATTGCAGAGCGGCGAACCCTTTTTGGCTAACTCCAATTTCAAAAAACTTGCTGAAGAAAACAATAATCCGGTTGTGACTGGAGATTGGCCTCTTTCAGCTTTGTTTATGCCTTTGCGTGCCGGCACCAAAACTTTTGGAGTATTGTCGATTCAGGATCTCCGCAACGAAAACGCTTTTGATGGCAACAGCGTGCGATTGCTCGAGACACTCGCCAACAGCATGAGCGTTGCGCTGGAAAATGCCCGCCTTTTTGGTGATGCCCAAAAAGCCAGGGCTGAAGCCGAACAAGCCAACCAAGCCAAAAGTGCCTTTTTAGCCAACATGAGCCACGAATTACGCACACCCCTTAACGCCATCATCGGATTTACCCGCATTGTCCGGCGCAAAGCCGAGGGGGTATTACCCGAAAAACAGACCGAAAACCTGGACAAGGTATTGGTTAGCAGTGAACATCTGCTGAATTTGATCAACACGGTTTTAGATATCGCCAAGATAGAAGCTGGCCGAATGGATGTGATTCCTGCCAATTTTAGGTTGTCATCGCTGATTGACTTGTGTGCCCACACCAGCCAGCCGCTATTTAAGCCGGCGGTCCGATTTACCGCCACTACAGCGGAAGATGTTGGCGTTGTCTTTTCGGACCAAGATAAGATCCGGCAAATAATCCTGAACCTGCTAAGCAATGCTGCCAAATTTACCAACCAAGGATCAGTGACCTTGTTGGCTCGGATGGAAAATCCGCAGGAGTTTAGTGTTTCGGTTAGTGATAGCGGGATCGGCATCGCAACGCAAGATCTGGGGCGAATTTTCAACGAATTCCAACAGGCAGATGCGACAACGACCCGCCGATTTGGTGGAACCGGGCTTGGACTAACCATTAGCCGCAATCTCGCTAACTTGTTGGGAGGAAATATTGAGGTGACAAGTGTTGTTGGAGAAGGAAGTACTTTTACACTGAGATTACCTACACACTACAGCGGCAACGTAAAAGAACCAACTGCTTTGGCCGATAATGCCCAAAATGCCGCAGAAACCAAATTACCCGTTGACAAGAAAACCATATTACTGGTCGATTCCGACCCGGACGCTGTTTATCTGATGCAAGAATCATTAGGAAGCCAAGAGTTCGAGATCGTCGGTGCGGCAAATGGGCAGACCGGAATCGAGCTTGCCACCAAGCTGCGACCAGCGGCCATTTTATTGGAGATCGAACTTCCAGAAATGAATGGCTGGCAGGTACTTCACGAGTTAAAGATCAAGGATGATACCAAATCCATCCCTGTGATCTTATTGACAATTGTGGATAAAAAAGCGCTGGGGTTTGGTTTGGGCGCAGCCGATTACCTGCTGAAACCGCTTGATCCGGCGCGGGTTAAAAATGCCATCGAAGGTGTTTTGGGCCAGGTATCCGATAGGAAGCGAAAAGTTTACTTGGTGGATGATGACCCCTTAATATTTGACATGATCCTCCAAACCCTGCCAATTGATCAGTATGGCATTGAATATGCGGCCAATGGCAAGGAAGCATTGGCATTGATCGGCCAGAGCATGCCCGACATTTTACTGTTGGACCTGCTGATGCCAGTAATGGACGGCTTTCAATTGATAGAAAGGTTGAGGTCAGATCCGACCACTCGCGCTCTACCGATCATCGTCATTAGCGCCAAGGACCTAACCCGCCAAGAAAAAGAGAGTTTGCAAAAGACCGTTTCAATGACAATGCGCAAACAAGACCTGGACCAAGACCGCTTGATCGGCGGTTTACAAAAAGTTTTACGAGGGTCGATAGAAACAGGAAACAGAAAGCAATGAAAACCATCTTGATCGTTGAAGATATGGATATGAACCTGGACCTGCTGGTTCAACTCTTAGAGGAGGAGTATGTCTTGCTCATCGCCCGCGATGGTGCAGAAGCTGTTCAAATGGCGTTGAACAACCAACCAGACCTAATTTTGATGGATATTGGATTGCCCATTTTGGATGGATACGAAGCCACCAAACAGATACACAAACAAAAGCCCGGATTGCCGGTCATTGGGTTATCGGCACATGCCATGCAAGGTGATGCTGAGAAAGCCCTGCAATACGGTTTTACGGATTACCTGACCAAACCGTTGGACGAAAGTTTGTTGGCAACCAAACTGAGAGAATACTTGGGGGAATAATGTCCGACCATATTTTAATCGTCGATGACGAACCATTCAACCTGGATACCCTGTCTCAAGACCTGGAGGATTTGGGGTATGTGACCAATACGGCTGTAGACGGACCCAGTGCCTTACAAATGATTGATAACGACCCGCCTGATTGCCTGCTTTTGGACATTATGATGCCGGGTATGGACGGGTTCGAGGTCTTGCGGCGTTTGCGATCAAACAAAAATTTCGCTGAGCTTCCGGTGATCATTATTTCAGCGGCTACTGATTCAGAGAACGTAATTAGAGGCATCACTCTGGGTGCGGAAGATTACCTGCCAAAGCCTTACAACCCAACCTTGCTTAAAGCACGGCTTGGCAATTGCCTTGCCCGAAAACATCTTCGAGATATAGAAAAAAAGTACTTGCAGACCCTGGAAGACGAAATGCAGGTAGCAAGGCAAATTCAGTCTTGCTTTTTGCCTGCCGAGATACCTGCACAGAGGGGGTGGGATGTGGCTATGTGGTTGCGGAGTTGCAAGGAAGTAGCCGGTGATTTTTACGATGTCTTTGAGGCCCCCAATGGAGGCACCATCCTTTTTGTAGGAGATGTTTGTGGAAAAGGTGTTGGCGCAGCTTTATTTATGACACTTTTTCGCAGTATGCTGCATGCCCAGTGTATGGAAACAGCGCGTTCGCCCGAAGAATTGTTGGTTGAGGCTGTACGTTTTACCAATGGGTATGTATCGTCAGTACACGAACGCGACAATATGTTCGCGACATTGTTTATTGCTTACCTTCCAGAAGAAGGGGATGTCGTTTACATCAACTGTGGCAACGAACCAGCCATGTTGCTTTCGGATGGAGAACACCCCGCTCACTTGCTAATGCCAACCGGGCCAGCCTTGGGTATTTTTGGCCAAGCCAACTTTGTGGCAAAAACAGTTCCCGCAAATGGGGGAACATTTCTGGCATATACCGATGGTTTGACCGATGCCCTGGGCGAGGATGGCCGCCCCTGCGGCAGGGACAAAGCAAGCGGATGGTTGGACCCCAAATTGGCTCCAGATCAACAAATGGCGATCTTACAGGAAAAATTGGAGGAATATACCCTGGGGAAGGGATACATTGACGACATCACTGTAGCTATCTTCAAACCCGGTAAGTAGGCAATTAAGGTATCACAATCCAAGGATGGAGGTTCATTTTACTTTCGGAGCCGGCAATGCCGGCGATTTGGCTGATATACTACAACAAAAAGACATTCGGAGAATCCAATGGTAGCTGTGAACAAAATCAACCACATTGCCGTGGTGGTGAATGACATTGAAAAATCGCTGGCTTTTTGGCAAGACGCATTGGGAATGGAACTTCATGAGGTGCGCGATGTACCCGCGGAAGCCTCAAGGGTAGCGTTTTTACCCTTGGCCGGCGCGGAAATCGAGCTGGTTCAACCTACCAGCGAAGAGAGTGGCATTGCCAAATATTTGGCAAAACGCGGACCAGGCATGCACCACCTTTGCCTGGAAGTGGATGATGTGGCCGCAATGCTGGCACAACTAAAAACAAAGAATATTCGCCTGATCAATGATGAACCGCGAAGTGGAGCAGATGGCCGTAAATACGCGTTTATCCACCCAGAGAGCACCGGCGGGGTATTGGTAGAACTGTATCAATTGGCATGAAAGATCCTGCCGCGTTAGCGCGACAAATTCTCTCCAAGGGCCGGCCAGTTCTGGCTGCGGTAAGCGGCGGAGCGGATTCAATGGCCTTGCTATGTGCATTGCGAGAATGGGGTTACGATGTGATCGTTGCCAGTTTTGACCACCAGATCAGGGGTGAAGCTGGCACCGCGGATGTAGCTCATGTGCAGAATTTCTGCCGCAGGGGGGGAATCCGATTTGTTGCGGGAAGTGGCAATGTTCCCGCTCACGCGGTTTCCAACCATCTTTCAATGGAAGAAGCTGCTCGGGACCTGCGTTACCGATTCTTATTTGACCAGGCCCAAATTGCGGGAGCCCAAGCTGTGGCCACCGGCCACACAGCTGAAGACCAGGCAGAAACAATGGTGATGCACTTTTTGCGTGGTTCAGGCCTGTCGGGGTTAAAGGGCATGCAGGCTTCAGTGATTTTATCGGTGTTCAATACGGAGCTGCCAATTGTACGGCCTTTGCTGGAATGGACAAGAGCAGATACAGTGAACTATTGCCAGCAAAAACTGATCCCTTTTATTGAGGATGAAACCAACCAACAGGAAGATTACTTGCGGAACCGTATTCGGTTGCGATTGATGCCAGACCTTAAGCAATACAATAATGGCTTGGTCAGTACATTATCGCGCTCGGCAATGGTTTTACAGGGCGAAGCGGAATTATTGGAACAACTTACAACTGCCAAGCTGCGCCATGCCTTGTTGGAGCAAGGGAAAACCTACCTTGCATTCGACCGTGGCATTTTAGCCAGTTACCCGCGCGCGCTATTCCAAAGAGTTATTCGGATGGGTTCCTGGCAATTGTTGCCTACCCTGCGCGATATTGATAAAGAAGCATTGGACCGTGCCAACCTCAACAAACCCGCTGACCTTGGTGCTGGATTGCAGACATTGCCCGAAAATGGCGTCCTTTACCTAACTACGGACACTGGCAGCCTGCCCACCCCATTATGGCCGCAGATGGTCGACACCAGGGAGTTGAAGCAGGGTACACATCTGTTGCAAAACGGTTGGTTATTGTTAGTAGATTGGTTGGATGACAAGCAGAGCACTGATGAAGATGGCATCAAAGGCAACAATGTCGTTACCTTGCCAGCGGAAAATCTGTGGGGCGTCGTAAAAATCCGCCCAACCCAACCGGGAGACCGGTTTGAACCATTTGGCATGGCACACCAAACCATCAAGCTCAGTGACCTGTTCGTAAACAACAAAGTGCCGCGAAGGTATCGCGGCAACTTTCCGGTAGTAGCGGATGATGATTCGATCTTGTGGGTGCCCGGCCTCCGCAGGTCTGAACGGACCCGTTCCAGCTCCCAACCCACTCGATTTATCCGATTAGAGCTTGTCCCACCCGGGGATTTAAATCAACCTTAAGAAATTTCGGCCAATTTGCCAAGTTTGTTCGAAAGTTCCCGCCATTGGATCTTGCTAACACCCAATGACTGGCGAATCGTATCTTGGTCCACCCCATCCTTGTATTGGTTGAGGGCGAAGGTCCAGCGACACATATCAAACGAAATGTGCTTGCCGATCCTCGAGTCGGTGCTGATATCTTCCAAAATGTATTCCAAACGGCGGGGAGACCATGGAAAGAGATTATCGGTAGGCTGGTATTGGGCTACATACTCATGGAAGATATCTGCCCATTCTGCCGGCAAGACCAGATTGCGTTCCTTGTAGCGGTTCGCATCGGTCGGATAACGTACATGAATCGTTGGCCCGTCGGTTTCATTTAGGTGAATGTGGTTAAGGTGTAACCCCAGGCATTCGTTCTTTTTAAGGCCGGAGTGTAGCAACAGGAATAAAAGCGCATAGGGGCGGACATCTGGCTTGGCTTTTCGCCGATAGGAACTGGCAGTGATGAGTGCTGATTGCGTTTCGGTATCATTCAGCACCTTGGGCAACGGGCTTAACACCGTTTTCTGAACTACTTTCTCGGCAGGATCCAGCGGCAGGATACCATTCTTGGAAAGCCATTTAAAGAAGGATTTTATTGCGGTAATACGGCGAGACAAGGTCTTGGGGCTGCAGGGTACACCACGCTCGTTTTGTAACCAATCGAGGAAGCTATTTAGGTCAATTGTAGTAATGGAGTCGAGGGTTTTGTCAGGCGCGAAGTACTTTTGCATCAATTGCAAGTCAGATAGAAAAGCCTTTACAGTATGCGAACTGCGACCTTGGTCTGACATGTAATACTCATACGCACTAATGGCAGGCGCAATCGTAGTTGAGGGAGTGATATGAACGGTCACCTGCTTTTCTTCGGACATAACAATTTCCTTTCGGTACAAAATAAACTATACGAATAGTTTAGCACAGAACAACAAAAAAAGGAATCGTTTTTATCCTTTGTTAGGGGTTGGCATCCGCTGGGTCAAAGCATGCATTGTAATCACTACCAACGATAACAGCATAAGGAATGGCAGGAGAAGCCTGCGGGTTGGCAACCAAAGAAATAGGAGACAATCCCAAAGACTGCAAAATGGCATTCGCGGCTTGTGGATCTTGGCTTTGGGTCATATCGTACACCAGCGTGGTGGTGTAATCGTGGCGGTCAAAGGCGGTGATCTGAGTTTGGTATCCCGCGTAGTTTAGCCTCTCAGCGGCGAGCGAATCAGCCCCAAAATTGGAAGACCCATTGAGGACTTCAATCTTGATTTTGTTGCTTTCCTGCGGCCTTGCAGAGGGAGACATAGCCTGGACAACCATTTCAGCGATACGCTCTCTGTTGGGCAACAGGATGTAGGCTCCCTGGTCAGTGACCCAATCCGACACCAAGTCACCAGCAATGTAATAACCTCGGATGTTGGCGTTGGTTAGGTTCAAGGCCAAGGGAGCCATGGAAACCAAATCGAGAACACCCAGATCCGTAGAAAAAGAACTGGAAAGGTCGCTAAATAGTTGAGGAATTCGTGGAAGCAAATTGGCGCGCAAGCCTTGCTGATAAATGGCACGTAGAACCTCTTGTTGCCGGCGGCCGCGATCAAAATCGTTGCTCATCTTGCGGCTACGGGCATACCATAATGCCAGATCGCCATCCATCTTCACCACCCCAGGCTCAACCGTATAAAGATGCCAACTTTCTTCCAATTCTGGATCCAGCGAAGGTTCGATCAGGCGCCAATCGGTATAGCCACAAAAAACCGGCAACTCGATACCACCGATCGTATCGACGATCTTTCGAAATCCATTGAAGTCGACCATGGCTACATGGTCGATCTGGATTCCCAAATTGTACAAGATCGTATCCTTTAGAAGACCTGCCCCGCCGCCCGGATACTCATACAGATCGCCATATTGGTAAGCAACATTTACCCGTTGCTCTCCAACCATTGGAATATTGACCCATAGATCACGCGGAACAGAAATGATCGAAACATTGCCGTCTTTGGGACGGACAATAACTATCAGGATGGTATCCGTTCTGAACGAAGCACCACCGCGTGTGTCAGAACCTAACAACAAAAATGTAACCGTTTCGGGAAGATTGAGGATGGCAGGGTCATCCATATTAATTTGTACCGTTGGCATTGGTTGCGCGGTTGGCACGCCTTCCGCCCGCAAAGGTTGGCTTGTTGGTGTAGGTGAAAGTCCTTCAATGGCAGGAGCATCCAACACGACCAACGTGGGCATTGGTGGCAAGGTCGGCACGGTCTCAACAACCCGTCTGGCGGTTGTAGGATAATCGCGATAGTAGGCGGAGTGGGCTTGGCCAGCTGGTTGAAAGGGCGTAGCTGTAGCCATTATGGCGCCTTGATCAGGCAGATTATTTACGGGAAGTTGACAGGCCACAAGCAATATGGCTGCAGTTATTGTTATGCTGACAAAAAATAATATTCGCTTGGTCATCCGAAAATCGATCCTATTTTCATCATACCAAGCATTGGGAAGGGAAACATATCGAATGAATTACAAAACCCTACCGCTAATGGGGTAAATTGACCGGTTGAAAACTGCCTGCAATATTGCGCGGGAGGAGAATTACCAGTGAAGTACCCTCGCCGAGTGATGAGATAACTTCCACTGTGCCACGCATTCCCACTACCAACGACCTCAATATGTTCAGACCAACACCTTTATCTCCAACTCCTGTGATCAACGGAGCCGAAACACTTAGCCGTTTTTCAAATACCTTCGGCAAGTCTTCGGGGAGAATTCCCTCGCCTTCATCCCGGATGGTTAGGCGTAAAAATCCTGCAACCTCACGTGAGTCGTTGGCTGTCAAGGTGATTTTTGAATTGGGTTTGCTCGCGCCAATTGCATTCTCCAATGCCAAATTGATCACAGACTGGATGGATGTGCGATCTGCTACAAGTTGCGTATTGGTCAAATTTATTTCCCTGACGACTTCCAATGACCGTTCGCGCAAGGAGGCTTCGTACGCAGCCATTGCAATATCGCATACTTTTTCCAGGTCTACCAGTTCGGGGATGTAGCGAACGGTACCAAGTTCGACCTCTCGCAAACGGCTGATCTCATCCACCTTGTGCTCGATCGAGCTGGCTGCAGCTCGAATTCGATCGACATATTTTTTCTGAACCTCGTCCAATGTTCCATGAGTTTGCCGGGCCAGCAAGTCGGCATAACCAACGATGGAAAAGAGCGGTTGCTTCACTTCATTCAGTAAAGCCGTGTGTTCCTCTGTCCAATCTTCAGTATCAGCAGGAACAGCAGCCATATGGGTAGCGGTAGAAGCGGCAGTAGAAACTTCCAATGTTTTGATTGTTGCCGGGGAAATGGAGCCACTGGCTATGTTCTGTTCAATGAACTCGTCTGTGGTCTCTTCAATACGCCGAATAAAGGCACGTAAAATCGTCTGGTCAATCTCTCGGGTAGCCGGCTGGACCAGTGGTGGAACAATCAACAAAAGTGGAATTGCCATCAGCAAGCCAAGGCGAACAAAGCCGGCATGGTCTCCCGGAAATGGAATAAATACCATATCGGCTGCGGCACCGGCCATTACCAGAAGATAAAAAAGCCGCGAGAGCCAGGTGAGTGGCTGTTGGTTCGGATCACCCAAGGCAAAAAGTACCATTGCCAAAATAAAAATCGCCAGGCTCCAATAAAAGGCTTGGTCTGAAAAATTAAAATTACCCAATTGCCAAAGTGCCGGGAAGGACCTGATCATCAATGCCGGCGACATCATCAACAACGCCGTGAGTAAGATCAGGGCTGTTTTTAGCAAAAACCCCTTCCCAATCGAATTGAGCACAGGGAAAACCCACAAAATCTGCAAGAGGAGCAAGGTTCTGTCATATAAGGGATAAAGCGTTGTAAGGTTTTGCGAGAGCAAGGCAAGCACAGGGTGCAAATTACCCAAGGCCAACTGAAATAACGTGACAACAACAAGTGAGAAAGTGGAAAATGTAGATGGCAGTGCGCGGGTTTTTATCCCGAGATATACCATCGCAAGCAACGCGACAGAGAGGGTGAGTTGAACAGCGAAGGCATAATATGCCGTCCCTAGCTGCGTTGAGAAAAGTTCGACCAGGCTGATCAACATCTTAAAAATTATAGCACGTATAATGTAGGCGAATGATGAGCACCAATCATAGCGTTAATCGGCCTATTAAACCCGTCTTGGCAATTATTGGATGGTTTTTGGCCTGTGTTACTGCTGCAATCTTGCCGCCTGCCATCCAGTTCGGAATGGTAATGCGCCAAACAAATGCCGCTACTAAGGAAGAGGATCGCATTTATTTGCTTAGACGCGCTGCCGCGCTTGCCCCATGGAGCCATCACGTTAGTGACGAATTGGCTTTAGTGCTGCGAGAACGGCCAGCCAAGTTGGTTGACCAATTAGAGACCCAAGCCCAATTGGGGTGGCTATCTCCCAACGCGCAATTTGCTTACGCAGAAGCCCTCGGTAAACAAGGCCGCAGTTTGCGGGCTGAAAAAACTTTACAATCTTTATGGGACCGACGAATTTTACCTGAACAAAGCGGATTGGCATTGGCAACCCTATATCATCAGCAAGGACGTTATGCGGAAGAATGGTCGATCCTTGAGGAGCAACCTCCTAAAAAAGTTGCCCGACAGCGGGCGATTTTACTTGCTGGGTTTGGCCAATGGAATGCGCTGAAAACATTACGCCAACAGATCACCTTATCTGATATCGATACACTCTTTACGCCGCTCTCTGAAAATGATCCCTTTCGACGGGAGGTCGCAATGGGCATTACCCTCATGCAATTGGGTGAGTCTGGACTGGCGTCGTTTTGTTTTGAACGTGCTGTCCAGTTTCAACCACGCATTGCAGATGGATGGGCGTGGCTTGCTATTGCTCGCTACCCAACAAGCATAAGTGCAGCCGAGCAGGCTATGTCCATTGCCCAAACCCTTCCCCATTCCGCAAGGGGAAAATCCTACTTGCTATTGGCTGGTCAATATGCCCTTATGGCAGACCAAATGCTGGTCGCCCGTGCATCCTTTGAACAAGCATACCAACAAGACCATAGCTCCGGGAGCGCTTTGGTCGGACTGGGCCGTTCAATGGAAGAGGATGATTTGGCAGGTGCGTTATTGGCTTACCAAAAAGCAGCTGAACTCGATCCTTTTGACCCTATCCCACTGGAGGCCATCGCCTATGCTTGCCTTCAGTCCGGTTGCCCTGCCAACGAGGTTGCTTTGCCTGCGATACGCAACTTGATCTCATTGAGGCCGGGATCGGCAAGCGACCAGATATTACTTGCCAGGGCACTTGCCAACCAAGGTGATTTAGCCGGATCGATCTCCGCTTTACAAACCGCGCAACTCACAGAGAATTTATCTCCTGAAGTAGCATCTGAGATCCTTTTTTACGAGGGATGGATTCGATTTGTATATGGACAACAAAACCAGGCATTTCTCAAATTCACTCAATACAGCGAACAATTTCCGATGGGTCCACACATTCAACAGGTTACCCAGCTGCTGGCACAATTGGAGCCACCTGGTCAGGTAAAATAGGATTATGGTTCGCAATTTCATTACATTATTGTTGTGTTTTTTGCTGGGGGCTTGTTCTTTGTCAATCGTTGAAGATGAAGTGCTTTTTGTAGATTCATTCAGTGATAACCGTTTTTTTGAGGATACAAGGAACCCACATGGAAGTGTATTGGTAGCGGATGGGGTATTGAAGATCACCGTTGAACAGCCAAACGGGATGATGGTTAGCCTTCGGCCAACAGAATTACAGGATGTTATTGTGGCAGTAAATGGGTGGCCTCAAACTGCAGGCGAGACGGTTTTCTTTGGAATTGCATGCCGATTTGTGGATAACGCAAACTTTGTTTATTTTTCCTTGGGCAGCAACGGCGATGCCACGATCACTAAAGTGGATGATGGCAAAGTGAATATTTTGGCTGCAACAAAACCGGATGCTCCGATTAGCTCTAATTATGGTGGACGCATCAATCATATCTCTGGCCAATGTAACGGAACCGAATTGTCCTTTTCTGTAAACGGAATCCAAGCTCTGAAGGCAACCGATGTTTCACCACAGCTCGGCAGGTTCGGGATATTTGCCAGCAGCCAATATGCGCCAAGGACGGTTTTTTTTGATGACCTAACCGTGAGTTTGCCAGCCATCAGGGTACAACCATGAAGGTGTTTTTTGATATGGTTGGTTGCCGCCTGAATCAGGCGGAGATTGAAAAAATGGGCATGGAATTTCGCCAAGGTGGGCATAACATAGTGGCCAATGACACTGAGGCAGACCTGGTAGTAGTAAATACCTGTTCGGTCACCCACCAAGCCGCCAGCGATTCGCGCCAAAAAATTCGGCGTTACGCCGGCAACCAAAACCAACAAGTGATCGCTACCGGTTGCTGGAGCACCCTCGAACCAACCAATGCCCGAGATTTAGGCCAACACGTCACGGTCATCCATAATCAGGATAAAGACCACCTGGTTGCCAATTTTCTTCGCCAACAACCTGAGATCACCAGCAGCCACCTGTTTGATCAGGAGCCATTGGAAAGATCATCAATAGCCGGTCTGCGCCAAAAAACTCGTTCTTTCATCAAAGTGCAGGATGGTTGTGATAACCGCTGCACTTTTTGCGTAACCACCATTGCCAGAGGTCGCGGTATTTCGATGGACGCCAAATCGATCATCAACGAGATCAACGCCGCCTATACTGCAGGCAGCAAAGAAGTTGTATTGACCGGTGTGCATTTGGGTAGTTGGGGGCAGGACCTTGCAAAACCCCAACACCTGGCCAACCTGCTGGATATGATCCTTTCAGACACCGACGTGCCACGCATTCGGCTCTCTTCGTTGGAACCTTGGGATCTAAACGAACAATTTTTCTCCCGCTGGAGTGATCCACGCCTATGCCGACATTTGCATTTGCCGTTGCAATCAGGCTCTGATGCCACCTTGCGCCGTATGCTGAGAAAAACTACCCGTTCCTCTTTCCGGCACCTTACCGAACAAGCCCGCCGATACATCCCAGGCTTATCGATCACAACCGACCTGATCACTGGATTTCCGGCTGAAAGTGAGCAAGAATTTTTCGAAACATTGGCTTTTGTGCAAGAAATGCAATTTTCTGGTGGCCATGTTTTTACATATTCCGAACGAGACGGAACACCAGCAGCCCGCATTCGCCAATCGGTCCCCCATCCCATCCGCAAGCAGCGCAACAACCAACTTCAATCTGTAATTCGCCTCAGTGCGGAGAATTTCAAAACCAGCCAAATTGGCCAACAGGCAGAAGTATTATGGGAGGCAAGTAATGTGCGGACAGAGAATGGCTGGTTGATGAGCGGTCTGACCTCCAATTACATCAGAGTATTTGCCCATGCGGATCAATACCTGTGGAACCAAATTGATCCTGTGCAACTCAGTGGTTTGCACGTCGAGGGTATGTTGGCTGAAATTTTGGTAAGCAACCAAAAAAACCAATGATCCGGCGAATACCCGCCGTGCCAACCAAGGGGTGTGGAGGATTAACTGACATTTGTCACTACAAACCAATCGGAACGCTAATTATAATAAAGTTGTTAGACAAATTTATAACCAGCCATTTTTTGTTACCCGGAGGTAGTGAATGACAGCCCAGATCATCGATGGAAAACTCATCGCCCAGCAAGTGCGTGATACCGTAGCGGCAGAGGTTGCCAAGCGTACTGCTAATGGAAAACCGCAACCTGTATTGGCCACCGTATTGGTTGGCGACCGGGTGGATTCCGCCACGTATGTTGCCGCCAAAGGCAAAGCATGCCAGGAACTCGGGATGGGTTCGGTCAATCATCATGTACCCGCTGATATCAGCCAAGCAGATCTTGAAAAATTAATCAAGGAACTAAATTCTGACCCAGGCGTAAATGGTATTTTAGTTCAACTACCATTGCCGTCCCACCTCGATGAAGAGCGTGTTTTGCAATTGATCAGCATCGAGAAGGACGTAGATGGATTCTCACCGATCAACATTGGCCGGCTGGCCCAAAAAGGTCGCGAACCCTTGTTTGTACCGTGCACGCCTTACGGCTGTATTTACCTGTTGGAGCAAGCGGGTGTAAAGATCGAGGGCGCGAACGCAGTGGTATTGGGCCGCTCCAACATTGTCGGCATGCCTGCCGCGCTGCTTTTGATCAGCAAAAACGCCACTGTAACCGTGTGCCACAGCCGTACCAAAAACTTGCCCGATGTGATCCGTCAAGCGGACATATTAATTGCCGCAATCGGAAAGACTGAAATGGTTAAGGGCGATTGGATCAAACCAGGCGCTGCGGTGATCGATGTAGGTATCAATAGCAAGCCCGATGCCACCAAAAAGAGTGGTTACCGTTTGGTTGGCGATGTGGATTACGCCGAGGCGGTAGAGGTTGCTGGATATATTACCCCCGTTCCAGGAGGTGTTGGACCCATGACCATTGCCATGCTGATGCGCAACACCCTGCGAGCGGCAGAGATCCAACAAGGTTAGGCTTACTGATAGAAAATAATAATGAGGGCTGGTGATTTCGCCAGCCCTTTTTGGTTTCCGCTTCGATTACAATTAGGCATTATTGGAGGACAATTTATGGAATTATTTACACTTGAAAACCTGATCGCATTATTGACACTGACCATTTTGGAGATCGTGCTCGGCATAGATAATATCGTTTTTATCTCGATCCTGTCTGATAAGTTGCCAGCCAAGGACCAAGCCAAAGGCCGGCAGTTGGGCCTTGCCATCGCATTGATCACCCGCATATTGTTATTGCTCTCGCTCAGTTGGATCATCAAACTGGAGGAGCCGTTGTTCCATATTTTGGAATTGGGGATATCTGGCAGAGACCTGATTTTGTTGATCGGGGGTATCTTCTTGATTGCCAAAAGCACGATGGAGATCCACGACAAATTGGAAGGCAAGGAACACGGCGAACATGCCGGCGCGGGTAAAGCCACTTTGGCTGGCACCATCATTCAGATCGGTTTGTTGGATATCGTCTTTTCGATCGATTCCGTGATCACCGCTGTGGGGATGGCCAAGGAGATCATCGTTATGGTTCTTGCTGTCGTCATAGCGGTAGCGATCATGTTGTTGTCATCCGGCGCAATCAGCGATTTTGTGAACAAACACCCCACTGTAAAGGTTTTGGCTCTCAGTTTCCTGCTACTCATCGGCACCTCGCTGCTGGTTGAAGGTCTTCACCAGGAAATACCAAAAGGATACATCTATTTCGCCATGGCCTTCTCGGTTTTTGTGGAATTGGTTAATATGAAAATTCGCGAAGGTTCGCCAGTACACCTTAAGCACAAATTTGAGGAAGAGAACAAAGCATAATTTACTTCCTTATATAGAACAACAGGTCGTTCACATTCGTTCCAGTAGGACCGATTCGCAATAAGTTTCCCGTTCCTTCAAAATAATGGTAACTGTCGTTATTTTGAAGGAACGTTTTTAATTCATACCCTTGTTTTTTTCCGGCAAAATACGTGCGGTCATCAACAAACGCTCCAGCCGCATCAGTGGGACCATCATCCCCATCGGTCGCGAGGCAGATAATGCATTCCCCATTCTTGGGTTTGTACCGGGCGAGCAACTCCAATGCCAAATGTTGGTTTCTTCCCCCCAAACCGTTGCCAGAAACCTGAACAGTGGGTTCCCCGCCCCAGGCCAGCAGAATTGGTTTGTCGCCTTCACTTCCAGGCTTTGTCTGACCGATCGCATGGCAAAAACTTGCGGCCACTTCCACAACATCCCCAGTGTAGAAGCCTGGCACACGGATCACTTCGACTCCTTCATGCACAGCCTGTTGGCATGCCGCAGACAAAGCGCTTTGATTATCGCCAATAATGATGTGTGGAATAAGTGGAACGATCGGCCGATGCACTCCATCCTGGGCTTTAAGAGCGCCAATAACGCCATTGGGAACCTGCGCACCAATGCCGAGTGATTCAATCGTCTGCAACGCCTCTGCCGGGGTAGACGGGTCTGCAATGGCCGGGCCAGACGCGATCACATCCAATGGATTGCCAATAACATCACTTAGGATCAGAACGGCACAGGTTGCGGGTTGTGCCATGCGCGCCAACCCACCACCTTTAACCTGGTCTATTTGTTTGCGGATGCTGTTGATCTGTTGGATAGAGGCGCCAGCCCGAAGCAATGCCTGAGTGAGGGATTGAACATCCTGCAATGAAATGCCCGGCACCGGCAAGGTTGCCAACGCAGAACCTCCTCCTGATAGCAGGAACAAAACCACATCCCCTTGACGAGCCCCGGCCAAAAATTGGCGCAAGGCAAGCCCTGCATTCAGGCTCTGCTGAGATGGAATGGGGTGGCCGCCAAGAATCTGATGGATACCATTGGGCAAACCATCGAAAGGAAATTTGGCGACTACCATACCCTCGTGCGGGGTGCCATCCAACACTTTGGATGCGGCAGCTACCATCTGGCCGGCTGCTTTTCCCAACCCCACCAAGCGCAACTTGGCGCCATTGGGCACAGCCACCCGAATCGCAGGTTGGTTTGGCATCCCAATTTGCAGTTCATGGCCATCACGTCTGAGCGCGTTTTGCACCGCGACGCTTGGATCAACAGCATCCAAGCCGGCAGTTAGGATGCGCCTGAGCGCCGAAGCAAGGCTTTGGGGAAAGGGGATAGCTGTAAATCGGTCAATTCCCATATCGAACTAATATCGGTTTTGAAAGTACTTGGTGATCAAGGGGGAAAGATCGATCTCAGTGTGTGACCGAAGGATTGCAAAGAAAACTTCAGGGGTGGATATCTTCCCCCGCATTTGGGTTAGGTAATCTCGCAAAAAGGCGAAAAAGGCATCATCACCGATTAAAACGCGCAGGTCTTCCAAAAAGCGCGCCCCTTGGCGATATGTAGCATTTGTATACGGGGTGAAGCCCTCATAAGATGTTACCGGGGCATCAATAAACCCGGTTGGTTCATAAAAATCG
>SXGT01481810.1_pt1 | contig 19348 bp, 11 predicted proteins | sample 3176221 | NCBI WGS metagenome assembly SXGT01 (sample SAMN11356862, study PRJNA531348) | freshwater metagenome | isolation source: freshwater sample F1-120 | place: China: Fuxian Lake, Yuxi | collected 2017-12-25
ATGTCCGCGGTGCAGACGAAGTTGAATGGCGTCTTCAGGTTCAGCTTGTCCTTGCGTTCGAGCCAGCGTTTCGGCAGCTCGTACGGGAAGCGATTCTTCTCGCTCTCGGCCTTGTTGTACAGTTCTTCAAACGTCGTCTGGAATGGGACCTTCGCGCCGTCTTCGAGGTAGCCTTTGACCGGCCCGAAAGAGAGCCGCAGCGTGAACGTCGCATCGGGGTACGTGTTCGCGCCTTCGACGGCGAACTTGGCGCTGGCGATCTTGTCGTAAGCCTGTTCGTTCGGCTCCGCGTATTGCGATTCGAGATTCTTGCGAACTTTGCGCGCGTCGGCATCGACCGCCTTGGCGAGCTGGATCATCGGGTCCTTCGAGGCATCGACGACTTTCTTCCCGCCTTCGTACAGCGCTTTGCGGGCGTCAACATCGAACAGCGTCGTGCCGTTGACCAGCTCGGCGGCGCGGACCTGGGCTGATTTGCCGTTGAGCACCTTCACGATAAGCGGATCTTTGGCGCCGAGCTGCTCGACCAGCCAGCCGAGCGAATCCGCGAGCTTGACGATTTCAAAGTCCTTGTAGATCGGCCGCTTGGAATAGAGCTTGAGCTTGAGCGATTCCTGGCCGGAGTCACCGAACTCTTGCAGACGTTTCTCGTTCGGCTTCGACAATTCCTCGGCCGCGCGGACGACGGTGCGAGCGTAGCCGAAGAGCGGGCTATTGAAGCCTTGGCCTGCTTCGAGGAGATTGTAGCGCTTGGCGTTGGCGGCGCGGATTTTCTGGATCTGCTCGACCTTCGTCCAGGCGCCGGCGAGTTCCTTCAGCTCGGGGTTTTTCGCGACGGCGTCGCGCAGCTTTTTCTCCTGCGCCTTCTTGTTCGCCATCACCGCGGCGTCTTGCAGGCCGGCCAAACCGTAGTAGTAAGCCTTACGGCTATTGGCGACGCCGAAGAGCAGGTCCTTGGCCTTGCGTTCGTATTCCAGCCCACGGCCGCTGTAAATCGACAGCATCACTTCCAGGCGATTGAGCCGTTGCAGGGCGAAGGGATAGCGCACGTCGCGCTGGTATTCGAGGTCGGCAACGGTGTTGAGCCGATCGGTGTGGCCGGGGTGGCCGGCGACGAAGACAATCTCGTTATCGGAGACGCCGTCCTTGCTCCATTTGAGGTAGTGTTCGATCTTCGCGGGCTTGCCGTTCTCGTAGACGCGAAAGAAGCACATGTCGAGATCATAGCGCGGATAGGCGAAGTTGTCCGCATCGCCGCCGAAGAACGCGATCTGTTGCTCAGGAGCGAAGACCAGGCGCACGTCGGTGTAGCGTTTGTAACGATAGAGATGGTACTGCCCGCCCTGATAGAGCGTGACGACGTCGCTGCGCAGCCCGGATTCTTTGAGCGACGCGGCTTCAATTTTCGCGATGGCGCCGCGGCGAGCCTCGAAGGCTTGCTCGGGCTTCATCTCCTTGGTGACGGCGGCCTTGATTTCCTTGGTGACGTCGATGATCTCCATGAGGACATTGAGTTCCTCGTCCACCGACTTGAATTCTTCGTCGTAGGTCTTGGCATGGAAGCCGTCCTTGACGTAATCTTTGCCCTTCTTGCTGAGTTTCTGCAGGGCGCCGACGCCGACGTGGTGGTTGGTCATGACCAGTCCGTCGGCGGACACGAAGGAGCCGGACCCGCCCGAGTTGAAGCGGACGGACGATTTTTGCAGATGATCGTACCACGCTTGCGGGGCATCGAAGTTGTGCTTGGCCTTCAGATGTTCCTTGGGGGGATTGTTGAAGAGCCAAAGGCCTTCGTCGGCGGGAAGTTCGTTGGGTTGCAGCATGGCAGTCACGAATGTCAAGGTTAGGAGGGAAAGGATGCGTTTCATCAGGATACTCCTCGGTGCGGGGCGATGGTGGTTAGCGGTGATTTCGTTGAGCGCTCGCATGGCGCCTCGCAGGCGCTAAACGAGGACAGGGACATTTGTCACGACGACGTTGTGCGCGTATCCGGCGGCGCGAACAGTTTGCCAATGCCCGTCAATAGCAGGACGCCGGCCAGGCCAAGGAAGACTGCCGCCGAGATGATTTCGATCGTATGCTCGGGCAATCCGACGGCTTCGACGGCTTTCGAGATCCATTCGGCAAGTTCAAGCGATTCGAGTTGTTCCTTGGGCAAGAAATTAAGGAACGAATACAACACGCCTGCGAGGCTGCCACCGGCAATGAAGCCGGACGCGAGCAACATGCCGGGGCTCGTTTCGCTCTTGGCGATGGCGTGCACCTCGGCCTCCGCCTGGGCGGCGGCGTCACCCGGCGCGGCGGCGGCGATCTCCGCGCGCGCTTGCCGCGCCGCGTACGCATCGACGAGCCAGCGCACCGCTCCCCCCAGGAAGATCGGCACCGATGCGGACATCGGCACATACAGCCCGACCGCGAATGCCAACGACGGAATCCCGCACAGCTCCAACGTCAACGCGATGCACGCACCAATCATCACCAGCGCCCAGTTGAGCTTGTTGCCGAGCAAACCGTTGATGATGACGCCCATCACCTGCGTTTTCGGCGCGTTGAATTTCATCGCGACTTTTCGCGCGGTCACCGAATACGTCACCTTGCCGTTCGCGTCAACGAGATACAGCCCTTCTTTCAAATCAGCGTTGTACGGCTCCATCTCCGCGAGTTTCTCTGGTTTCGTGTGTTCCGGCGGCTTGGCATTGCGCCACAGTTTGTACGCGACCAACGTTGCTGGGCCGTCGGCGTTCTTGATCCGCGCCGTGAATGTCTCGGGAATTCGCTTCAAGTCCGCCGTGGCGAGGACAACTTTGTCCTGGAGCGCTGCCGGCGCATCGTCCTTCTCGGTCACGCGGCCGGTGATCGTCGGATCGACCAGGTAGCTCACGTTCCCCCACGTGTCGACCAGATATTTGCCGGGCTTGACCGTCACTTTTTCGACGGCGTCCTTCGTGGTCGGGATTTCTTCTTTTTCGAGAACTTGCCAGACATGGAATTTTTCCCCCTGGTATTCTTCGGTCTGCTTGAAACTGGCGAGCTGATGCTTGAGATTGACGGCGGGTAGATTGCGCTGACTGTGGATCGTGCCGACCGACGCGAACAAGAGGAGCGTGATGCCGATAATGAGCGCGGAGGTGAGCGCCCCGATCAAGATCGCCCACTGTTGCAACATGGGCGTCGCGCCGATCAGGAAGCCGGTCTTGAGGTCCTGTGAAGTCGTGCCGCCATTGGAGGCGGCAATGCAGACGACGCCGCCAATGGAGAGCGCCAGCACCGCCTCCGTGTTGCTGGTCATGCCGAGCGCGAGGAAGATGACGCACGTCAACAGCAGCGTGGCGATCGTCATGCCGGAGATCGGGTTCGAGGACGAGCCGATCTCGCCGGTCAGACGCGAAGAAACCGTGACGAAGAGAAACCCGAAGACGAGAACCAGGATGGCGCCGAGAACGGCGTAGACGAATCCGACTTCGCGCATCAAGAAGACTGCCAGCAAGGCCAGCAGGAACAGGCCGCCGCACAGGAGCATGCTCGGAGGCATATCGGTCTCGGTGCGGCGTTGCGTGGAGGCGCTCCCCGCGCCGCCGCCAAGATTGCCCAGGCCGGAGCGGAAGGAAGCGACGATCATGGGGAGGGTCTTGGCCATGCTGATGATGCCCGCCGCCGCCACGCAGCCGGCGCCGATGAAGCGAAAGCTGAGGGCGCGATCGTCGCCGCTCATGGTGGTCATCGCTAGCGCCGGCAGGATGACCCAGCTGCCGAGGACGGCCCCCCCCATCATGATCGAGGCGGTGCGGACGCCGATGATGTAGCCGACGCCCAGGAGTTCCGTCGCCATGTCCCCCGTGAGTTTCGCGACCCGGCTAAACGCGTCGTCCGCCCCCGCGCCGAGCCGCAGCGGAATGGCGAGCGACTCGCTAAAAATCTTCAACGTCTCCGTGGCGATCTTGTGGCAAAACGCGAAACCGAAGCCGATGAAGACCGTCTTGCCGCTCGCGCCGCCTTGTTCGCCCGATTCGAGAACCTTTGCGCACGCCGTTCCTTCCGGGTAGAGCAGCGTTCCGGGTTGGCCGGGTCGGCCGTGCATTTTGACGATGAATGCGCGGCGCAGCGGGATCATCATGAGAATGCCGAGCAGTCCGCCGAGGACGGAGACTACCATGACGCGGGTCCACTCCATCTCGAAACCGATGAGCAAGAGCGCGGGCATCGTCACGCCGACGCCGAAGGCGATCGATTCGCCCGCGGAGCCGGTCGTCTGCACGATGTTGTTTTCCAGAATGGTCGCCCGGCGAATGCCGAACGTATTCCCCATCCAGCGGAAGAGGGTGATGGAGAGAACCGCGACGGGAATCGACGCGGACACCGTCATGCCGACTTTGAGCACCAAGTACAGCGACGACGCGCCAAAGACGACGCCGAGCACCGCGCCGACGAGCACCGCCGACCAGGTGAATTCCGGCATGATCCTGTCGTCGGGCACATACGGTTGATGCGCCGGCGGGGCAGCTGGTTTTTCGGTGGACATGCGAAGTCATCCTGATGGCCTAGGTTCCCTTGGCCATTAGCATGACGCTTCGAGTGCGACATGGCAAGTGTCGAGTGGGAAAAATGCGAGGTGATTCTTGCGCAGTTCAACGCTCCGTCGCATACGGATTGGCGGCCGGCGTCGGCTCGGAGAAGGGCAGGGCGGTCGGCGGACCCGCTTTCACCTTGGATTCATTCGGCTTGCGATGCGCGAACAGCGGATCCGGCGGCAGTCCCCGTCGGCCAAAGAGCGACTCGCAGCCGGAACCGACCAGCGGCAGCAGAAAACAGACGATCACGCCGAGACACCGCATCCGTATCTCCGAGAGAGTGTGTCCATTCATTCATCGAATCAGAGTGGTTGTCTGGATCATCGGGAAACGCCCCGCGCGCCGCGCGGGGACATGAAGATGGGAAAGAAGTGCGGATCGCGTTGTTCCCAATTGGCCGCTTGCGGCTTTGCGTTCACATGCTTCAACCCAAACGCGAAGCCGCGCGCGGCCGATCACGCCGACCGTGTTCGCGCGTGTTCCATCTCTTCGGCGAGGCGTTCGACCGCCGCATGCGCGTGCAGGACGACGTCTTCGTGGTCCACGTCGAGCAGCCGATCGAGTTCGGGCCACAAAAGCGTCAAGCCTTCGTCGGCGATGAAGTGGGCCGCCTGGGCGACTTGCTGAGGATCGTCAGCCAAGAGCGCCTGGCGGAACCAGTGCAGGGAGCCGCGTTCGCCGAGGCGGGCCAGGGCAGCGCGCGCCGTCTGGCGCACTTCGGGGCTGGGGTCGCGCTTACACTTGGCAAGGCAGTCGCGCACCTCGCCTTGCTTCAGCGGCTCCCACCAGCCCAGACTGCTGACGGCCGCCATGCGCATGAGCGGGTCCCAGTCCTGGCAGGCGAGCATCAGCAGTTCCTCGGTCTCGACCGAGGCGTGCCCGCGCAAACTGCGCAGGATATTGACATAGGCGATATCCGCGGCGATCGAAGGCTGAACGGGCGACTCGACTTGCAATCGACTGCGGCTTCGCTTCTGCATCGCCACGCGTGTGCGGGCTTCATCGCGCAGCCAGCGCGCCACCGCCGGGTCGCGCGACCAGCGCAATGCGTCGATCATCAAAGGACGATGCTCGGCGGATCGCTTCAAAATCGGCAACAACTCCGTGGCCGCATCGATGCGCAAATCGTACAGGGCATGCAAGAGATCGGCCAAGGCGTCGCCGCGCGCCGTCGCCAAGCAGGCGCGCATGCGCGGCGCCGCGTCTTTCAAATACTCGCGCATGGCCGGTTCGAGGGCCGCGATGCGTGAGAACTGCCAGTCGAACGCCTCGCGTTCCGCGGATTCCTCCAGGAGCAGCGTTCGCAAGTGGTCCGCGCGGCGCATTAATCGCAGTGCTTCGTGCAGGATGCGCACCAGCAACGGCGCGACAGTATCAGGACGATGGTCCCACGCCGTCTCCAGCAGTTCGCCGAGCCGGGCCTCCAGTACGAGATGCGGTTGTACGCCGAAGCGCAAGCCCTCGACCGCACGATGTACGAGCCGCAACGCCGATCGGCCCAGTGACGTCTCCGCTTGACGCAGATAGCCCGCGAAGCCGAGGATGCACATCGTCTCGGCCGCGAAGTAGTGTCCCAGCGGGGATTCGCGCGCCGCCTCCGAGCAACGCAAGAGGTTCGGCAAGCTCTCCTGACGATTGAGCAGCCGCAGACTTGCGGCGAGGTCGATCCAGTACCACGCTTGCTCGAGTTGATCGTCGCTGAGGCGGCGCCGGAGCTGACGTTCGAGAATGCGCCCGGCCGCGTCGGTGCCGATCTCGGCGAGGGCACGCACTTGATAGATGTAGTGAGGGCCGGGCCGCAAAGTCGCCTCGACCGCCAGTTCACCACCGTGCTCGAAGAGCACGCGGAAGCGCCGCTTGACGGTCTCAACCGCCGCTTCGTTGAACTCGCCGGTCTGGAAAATCTCGAAGTGCTGCATGGAAACGGCCGACATGGCATCTTCGTCGCCGCGCAAACGCTGCCAGCAGCGGCCCAGCAGGAAGACTGCCAGCATCAGCAAGGGCATTAGCGTTGCCAGAGTTATCAACGCGACCGTCATGCGATGAACTCCCTGGCCGTTTGCGGTTTGGCGGGCGCGAAATCGCAAGCGGCACTCAGGTTCATTTTACTCGCGTATTTGTCCATTGCCATAGACAACATATTTGTAGCTGCACAATTCTTGCAACCCACAGGGCCCGCGGGCGTGGACCTTGTCGTTGCTGATACCGATCTCGGCGCCGAGGCCGAACTCGAAACCGTCATTGAAGCGCGTGCTGGCGTTGACCATCACCGCGGCCGCATCGACCGCACTCGTGAAACGGCGGGCGGCGTCCTGATCGTTCGTCACGATCGTTTCGGTGTGCTGCGAGCCGAAGCGCGCAATATGTTCCAGCGCATCGTCGAGATTTTGCACGACTTGCACCGACAGGATCAGATCGAGAAACTCGGCCGCGTGATCCGCGTCCGTCGCCGGTTTCGCTTGCGGCACGAGCGCGCACGTTGCGGGACAGCCGCGTAGTTCCACGCCTTTCGCGCCCAGGGTTGCGGCCGCCGTCGGCAAGAACGCCGTGGCGATGTCCGCGTGAACAAGGAGGCTCTCCGCGGCATTGCACACACCCGGCCGCTGGCACTTGGCGTTGACAATGATGCGTGCGGCCATCGCCAGGTCGGCGGCGCGATCGACGTAGACGTGGCAGTTCCCCATGTAGTGCTTCAAGACCGGCATTGTCGCTTCTTCGGCGACGCGGCGAATCAGACTCTCGCCGCCGCGCGGAATCGCCAGGTCGATGTAGCGATCGAGCCGGAGCAGATGACCGACAATCGCGCGTTCCGGCGTATGGACCAGCAGGACGGCATCGCTGGGCAGGCCGCAGGCCGCGAGCGAATCTTGCAGGATCGCGTGCAGGATGGTGTTGGAGGCGAGCGCTTCTTTGCCGCCGCGCATGATGATCGCATTGCCGCTCTTGACGCAAAGGCCGGCGGCGTCGATGGTGACGTTGGGCCGCGATTCGTAGATGAAGAAGATGACGCCGAGCGGCACGCTGACCTTGTCGATGCGCAGGCCATTGGGGCGGTCCTTTTGATCGAGGATGCGCCCGACGGGATCGGCCAGGGCGGCAATTTCGCGCAGTCCCTTGGCTGCGGCGCGAATGCGCTCGGTAGTGAGCCGTAGCCGATCGACGTTGGCGGCCGAGATCTTCCCCTCGGCGGCGGCGATGTCTCTGGCGTTGGCGTCGAGAATCTCGGCGGCGCGTTTTTCGAGGGCGTCCGCGGCATGCATCAGCCAGTGATTCTTGCTCTTGCTGCTGGTCGGCGCGAGTAAGCGCGACGCGGCACGGGCGCGGCGAGCCAGATCTTCGGCGTATTCGGTCCAGCTCATGGCAGTGCGGCCTCGGGTGAGTATTTACGAGCCGCGACCGTAAGGGAGCGGGGCAAGCGACGCTCCCTTACGGTCGCGGCTCGTAAGGGTATTGTAACGCATGAGCGTCGCAGCGTCACGAATTCAAGACTTCCCAGACGCGCACGAGGTCGCGCGTTTCCGCAACGTCGTGGACGCGCAGGATGTGCGCCGCATGGTGGGCGAGCCCAAAAGCCGCCGCCGCGAGGGAGCCGGCCAGGCGTTCCTCGACGGGCCGATCGAGCAACTTGCCGAGGAATCCTTTGCGCGACACGCCCAGGCAGATCGGCCGGCCCAGGACGTTGAATTCCGCGAGTCGAGCGAGCAGGGCGATATTGTGCTCGCGCGTTTTGCCGAAGCCGATGCCGGGGTCGAGCGCGATGGCGTCGGCCGGGATGCCCTGCGTGGTCAAGGACTGGATGCGCTCGGTGAAAAAATGCGCGATGTCACGGACGACATCGCCGTAGGCTGGCGCGAGTTGCATCGTCGTGGGCGTGCCCTGCATGTGCATGACGACGACGCCGGCGCCGAAATCGCGCGCCACGTCTGCCATGCGCGGATCGCCCGTGAGGCCGGTGACATCGTTGATGAGGTGCGCGCCGGCTTCCAGGCAAGCTCGCGCAACCTCCGCCTTTGACGTGTCAATCGAGATCGGCACGTGCGTTTGCTGGGCAAGGGCCGTCACGACCGGCACGACGCGCCCCAACTCGTCCGCGAGAGAAACCGGTTGACTGCCAGGCCGCGTCGATTCGCCGCCGACGTCGAGCAGGTCCGCGCCTTGGCGCACCAGTTCGAGAGCGTGTGCAATCGCCCTGTCGGTGTCGAGGAATCGGCCACCGTCGGAAAAACTGTCGGGCGTGACGTTGACGATGCCCATGACCAGGCAGCGAGGGCCGAGAGTCAATTCACGATTGCGCAAGCGCCAGGTCAACATGTTCGAGCCGCCGCAATAGAGCCGAAAAAGCCCAGTGGAGAATGGGGCGAGGAAACCGGCACGTCTGCTACTTCCGTGTCTGTAAATATGCCAAAAGATTACGCAACTCTTGGTCCGTCATCCGATCCACCAGCCCGTCCGGCATGATCGACGCCGTGGATGCGCGTTGCTCGGCGATGTCGCCGGTCTTGACCTTGAAGCGGCCGCCGTTGGCGTCAAGGAACGTATACTCGTCGAGATGCGTGTGGATCAACGTGCCGGTCATCACTTTGCCGGTGTGGAGTTCGAGCTGCCAGACTTGATAATGCGGCGCGACGTTGTTCGAGGGCTGCAAGATCGAGTCTAGAATCGCGCGGCGTTCGCTGCGGCCGATGCCGCTCAGGTCGGGGCCGACGTCCTGGCCGCGGCCGTCGATGCGATGGCACTTGTAGCAGGCGCCGAGCTTGGGATGAAAGAAAATGCGGGCGCCGGCGTCCGGGTCGGCGGCGCCTTCGAGACGCTTGAGCCACGCATCGAGATCCTTTGCCGCCGGGCGATCCTTCGGAGGAACGCGCGAATTAATGGCCCGCTCGACATCGCTGCTCAAGCTCTTCTCGGCCTGACCAATCGCCAGGAGTTCAACGCGCAATTCTGCCGCGCGATCGTCCAGCCCGACCAGCGCATAGCCACGGATCGAAGGGCTCAGCTTCGGATTGCGCAACAGCTCAAGCAAGGGGCCAGCGCGTTTCGGATTCGGATGTTCGACAAGTGCCCGTACCGCTTCCAATTTCACTGCCGCATCGTCCGATTGCAGCAGCTTCGCGAGCAGCTCGACTGTCAAAAGCTTGTGCGTTGCCGGCACTTGCTTGAGAAGTTGCACGCGCAGAGCCGCCGGCGTCTTGTCGTCGTCGAGCCGTTTCGCGAAGTAGTCGGCCAGCTTTGTCTCGCTGACTTCTTGGTCGTCGAGCCGAGCCAGCGCAGTTGCACAGGCGAGGTACATGCGGACGCTGAGCTTGGGATCTTGCATCACCTTCTCGATGTCGCCGCGGTATTCGACGGCACGTTCGTCCGCGATCCACTTGACGGCGAGAAAACGCACCGCTTCGTCAGAGTCGTCGATGAACGGGCGAACCAGCCCCGTATTCACCTCCAGGTCGAACTGCTTTTGCATCTGCAGGTACCCGATACGCTGGGGCGTGCCGAGACGATCGTAGTTTGCTTTGATTTCTCGACGCACTCGGTTGTGAGTAATTCCAGTCTGGACTGCGGCATGCTGAAGAAAAGGATCGCTGTCCTTGAGCAAATCCAGAACCTGAGGGACATGAATTTCTGCCCGCAGGAATCGAATGGCGTTCGCACGCAGCCCAGCGGGATATTTCGCGTCGAGGAACGGTCTCCCGTTTCGAGAATGCTTCATGGCCAGCTGGCGAAGGCCAAGTTCTTTGTCGTTTTCGATGATCGAATCGAAGTCGAAGAAATTGATGGCGCCGAAATCGCTGAAGGCCGTCAGGGCTGCGGCGCGCACTCGCACATCGGCATTCTGGTTATTGATTAGCTTCGTAAAAAAGTTACTCGAGTCGCTCCTGCTTGTGAGCGCCAGCTTGAGCGCGGCTTTTTCGCGCAACGGCCGGTGCATCGAGAAGATCGCCTTGGCTGGTTCCAGGGGCCGAGCCACCTTCGGCGCATTTGCCTCGCGAATGTGCCAGATTGCGCCTTTGCCGTGCAGCGTGTAGTTGCTCAAGACCCAATCGGCCACGAACAGCGACCCGTCCGGCGCGACGCACATCCCGGTCGGGCGGAAGTTGTTGCCGCCCTGCACGAACGGCAAGCGCTCGGCCTTGAACGAAGCCCCGTGCGGCTTCACTTGATAGCGCTCGACGCGATGGTCCGCCCACGACGTCACCAAGAGCTGGCCGAGATATTCCTTCGGCAGGCCGTCCGATTCGTAGCTGAGGATCTCGCACGGCGCCTCGCCGACACCCGTCATCATCGGCAGTGTGCCGGGGAGCTGGCCGTGCCAGGATTGGAACGGATGCTTGCCCGAGCGGCCATACATGAAACGAAAGCCGTAATCGCCGCCTTCGACGACGTGCAGCATTCGGCAGGGCGGCGCCTGATCGGGATCGTTATCGACGCAGAAAAGCCGGCCATAGATGTCGCGGCAATTGCCGAACGGGTTCCAGAAGCCGGTCGCGATGCGGCGAAGCTGTTTGCCATCGGCGCTACAGTGGAAGATGTGCCCGCCGTCGCCCTGCCCGGAGAACTTGACGCCATCGGAGCCGATCAGCTTGTACGCGGCGCCGAGGTTCTCGCCCATGCCGAAGATGAGATCGCCCTTCGAGTCGAAGCAAAGTCCCGACAGGCCGTTGTGCGGGTAATCCCCCTTGGTGTCGAGAAAGACGATGCGCGTCTTCTCGTCGGCGACGCCGGTTCCCTTGGTGTCGCGCAGGCGCAAAATTTCGTTGCGCGTCGCGACATAAACGGAGCCATCAGGATGGACGGCGAGGTCCATGGTGTGGCGCGTTCCCTCGAAAAACGTGCTCGGCTTGCTGCCCGGTTTGCTGACATCAAACGCCTGAATGCGATCGAACTTCGGGCCCTGGTAGCCCTGGGGCGCAAAGTGGGTATGACTTTCGATAACCAGGAGGCGACCCTTGGCGTCGAAATCGCATGCGACGGGATGGACGATGTCCGGCGCTGCGGCGAAGAGCGTCACAGTGAGGCGCGGGTCGCTCGCCTTGGGTGCCTCGACCTGCGCGGAGAGGGTCGCCGTGGAACACATCAGCACCAGCGTGGCAATCGCGAAACGCATGGTCAACACACTCCAAGAAATGGCGGGCGTGGGATCATCGATCTCTGTTTTTTCAGCCTCGGAAGGGCGAAAGTCAATAGCCCGTCGCGCCGTTTGCCAGCCGAAAAAACGTGACTCGAAGCAAAACAGCACCGACAGCGCAATCCTGGGAAGGCCTATCCTGCGCATGGAGTGCATTGTCAGCGCCATCAAGCACGTTCACAAGACACTTCTCATGAGCGGTTGATCCCACTACATTATTATCACGCGGTTTGATGGATTCGCATCTCGAACAGCGCGTGCTTTCCCGTATCGCGCATTCTCAATCGCCGCGCTAATTTCGACATCGTTCGTGACGTGACGCCCGACGAACGCCCCGACGTCAAGAGGTAATCCTTTCTCAACCTTACGGGAGTTTCTCATGCGACTGTTTCTCATCCTCACCACCTTCGGCGGCGCTCTCCTGCTTGCGGTCTCGGTCAGCGACGCGCAACCCGGCGTCGTCACCCGCGCCGAACTCGCAACCTTCCATCAAGGCGCTGGCGGCTTCGGCGGCGACAAGGGCGACAAGGGCAAAGGCGAAAAGGGCAAAGGCGACAAGGGCGACAAGGACAAAGGCGACAAGGGCGACAAGGACAAAGGCGACAAGGGCAAAGGCAAGGGCGGACCGCGACCAGGCGTCGTTCTTTCCCCGTTCGCGCAGGATATGCTGAATCTCACCGATGCTCAGCGAAAGATGGTTGACCAACTCCAGAAAGACGTTGATGCCCGCCTCGAGAAGATCCTTACTGCGGAGCAACGCCAGCAACTCCGCAACCTGAGCGGCCCCGGCGACAAGAAGGGACCGCCTCCGGGCGACAAGAAAGGACCGCCCCCCGGCGACAAGAAGGGCCCACCGCCGGAAAAATCATTCTAAAGCAATTCCTCTCGCGTAGCCGTGTTCGCGCGAATGCGGCTACGTTGTTCGATCTCTATTCGGCCCCTTGAATTGCCTCGGCACTTGCGATAACGTGGTCTCCCATCACCACCGCCCCGCGAGGTTGCAATCATGTCGATGCACACCACATTCATCGCGCTACTGCTCGCGGCTCCGCTCAGCGCTCAGCAACCTCTGCCGGCGCCGACGGACGCCGAATTCAAAGAACAGATTCTCCGGATTGTAGCGAAGGAAAAGACCGACCGGCTCGACGCCGTGCGTTGGCTCAATCGCCACAGCCGGGCGGACAACGCCGTCCTGGCGATCCCGGCCCTGGAACGCTGCCTGCGCACCGACTCGGAAGCGGACGTTCGTCTGTCAGCCGTCGAGAGTCTGGTGAACATCGCGACCAACCTCAAGAAGCCGTGCCCGCTCGCGGTCGTCGAAGCGATGCTGGACAAGGATGAGACCGTCAGCCAGGCCGCGGATGCGCTCGCCGGCTCCTTCAAGCAATACGAGCCCGGCTCGCTCGACGTGCTGCTGCGCTATGCCCAAACGAACCAGGGCAAACTCTCCGGCGGGCTGATTCATCTGGCCCGCTTTGCCGCCAAGGAGAAGCGCGCTTTCGCGACGATCGAAGCGGCCATGAAAGAGAAATCATTCAGCATTCGCCACAACGCCCACTGCGCGATGCACCAGGCGACCGACAACGTGCGCGAGTTTCTCGTCTACTTCATTCGCCTGCGCGACAATCCGGACGCGTTTCTTGGCGACATCGATAGGCATTCCGAAGCGGGCAAGCGCGAGAAGACGTACATCAATCTGGCTCAGATCGGCGGCGCCCTGCTCAAGATCGAGTGGAGCGAAAGCCGCGCGGACGACTTCGCTTCGGCCTTGATGAAGCTGCTCGATGATCCCGCGCCGGCGATTCGCCGCGGCGCCGCGCAAGACATCGGCGCCTCAGCCGCGAAGATCGACCGCACCGAATTGGATTGGTTCTTCGAGCCGAAGAAGCGTCCTGAATCAAAAGATCCGCCGCAGAAGTCGAACGTCGCCATCAAGCTCGCGAAGCTGGGCGTGGAGGCGCGCCTGCGTGAATTGCGTGATCGAGATCCTGATGAGACGGTTCGTATTGCGGCTCGCTTCGCGCTGGAACGCTGGCTGAAGGTTCCATGATTGACAAGGAGTCAACGATGTGGAAACGATCGTTCGCGCTGTTCTTGCTGACGACGCTGCTTGGCGCATTCCCGGCGCTTGCCGACGCCCAGGAAAAAAAACGCCCGAAGCTACCGAACATCATCTGGATCACCAGCGAGGACCATGGCCCACATCTGGGTTGCTACGGCGACAAATTCGCGCGCACGCCGAACCTCGACAAGCTCGCGAAGAAGGGGATGATCTACAACCGCGTCTGGTCGAACGCGCCCGTCTGCGCTCCGGCACGCACGACTATCATCTCGGGGCTTTATCCCACCGCCACCGGCTCGGAACACATGCGCAGCATGGCTCGGCTGCCCGACAACATGCGCATGTTTCCGCATTACCTGCGTTTGCTCGGCTACTATTGCACGAACAAGGTGAAAGAGGATTACAACCTCGAAAAGACCGGCAAAGTATGGGACGATTCGTCCGCGAAGGCGCACTACAAGAATCGCGCGGCCGGGCAGCCGTTCTTCGCGGTGTTCAACTCGACCAAGAGCCACGAGAGTCAGATTCGCAATCCGAAGGTGAAGCTCGTCAGCGATCCGTCGAAGGTGCGCATCCCCGCGTATCACCCCGACACGTCGGAGGTGCGCGAAGACTGGACGCGCTATTACGATACGATCGCACTCGTCGACGCCGACGCCGGCGAGCTGCTGCGCGAACTCGAAGCGCTCGGCTTGCTCGAAGACACGATCATCATTTACTTCGCCGACCACGGCTCAGGCATGCCGCGCAACAAGCGGATGCCCTTGAATAGCGGGCTGCACGTGCCGATGATTGTGCACTTTCCGGAAGCGTGGAAGCATCTGGCGCCGCCGGACTATCGGGTAGGCGGGCGTTCCGATCGGCTGGTCAGCTTCGTCGATCTCGCGCCGACGATGCTGTCGCTCGCCGGCAGCGCGCCGCCAGCGTGGATGCAAGGTCGAGCGTTCGCGGGCAAGCACATCGGCAAAGCGAACGAGTACCTGCACGGCTTCCGCGGCCGCATGGATGAGCGCTACGACATGCAGCGCAGCATCACGGATGGACGTTACGTGTATCTGCGCAATTACATGCCCTGGCTGCCGGCGGGACAGCATCTGGAATATCAGATGCAGACGAAAACGACGCAGATATGGAAAAAACTCTTCGACACGGGCAAGCTCAACGAGGCGCAGAGCGCGTTTTGGAAAGCGCCGCGCGCGCCGGAGGAATTGTACGACTTGCAGAACGATCCCGATGAGGTAAAGAATCTCGCCATAACCAAGGCGGGGGAGGCGATCTGCGAGAAGCTTGGCACGGCACTGGGCAATCATGCGCTGGCGATTCGCGACGTGGGCTTTCTTTCCGAAGACGAGATCCACCTGCGGGCCGCCTTCACGACGCCGTATGAGATGGGGCACGACGCGAAGAAGTATCCGCTGGAGCGTATCTTTAACCGGGCGCACTTCGCAACATTCCGACTGCTGACGTTGCAGTCATTGAAGGACGACCTCAAGGACGCCGACCCGGCCATCCGCTGCTGGGGAGTGCGCGGCATGCTCGCCCTGGGCAAAGAGAGCGTGCCAGGCGCGGTGAATGAACTGCGTGCCGCGCTCAAGGACGAATCGCCATCGGTGCGCATCGTCGCCGCCGAGGTACTCGGACAGTTTGGCTCGAAAAACGACGCCGAGGAAGCCCTGAAGGTGCTGCTCGCGCACGCCGACGCCAAGAAGAATTCACTCTACGTCAGCCTTGCGGCCCTCAACGCAATTGATCGTCTGGGAGAGAAGGCACGCCCGTTCGCCGACGAGTTTCGCAAGCTGCCGACGGAACCGAGCGACGCGAAACATCGCGCGGCCATGGGCGTGGCGCGGCTGTTGACGAGTATCCGGGCGAAGCTGGGAGACTGAAATTCAGCGAGCGCAAACATAAACCCTCGGTTGACGCTTCAACCGAGGGTTTTCTTGGAAGGACTGTGTTTCAGGTCTGATGCTGGTCCCGCTGCCTCACTTACTTGCCCAAACGCTCTTCACGTCGTGCTTACTCGTCGATCCGTGAAGGGGTGGAGCGAAGCCAGCATCAGGCCATTCACTCCGACTCCCGCAAGCCCTCCGCTTTAGGTTTTTGGCCGCATTGGCGGCCTGGTATCGGGCCTGCTCGCCCTTCCCTCTGTTGTATTGTACGCGCGTGTCCAAGCGGAAATCCACCAAACCGCGAAAGAAATTCGGCCCGCGCATGGGCGTTCGTAACCGTCCTCCTCCCCTCTCCCCCTGAGTACAGGGGAAGGGGTGCAGGTTCTGGGAGATTCTTGTACGTCTTCCGCGCCGGCGTTGATAGACTCTTGAAGGTCGGTTCAACAAATATCACCGCTTGCGGCTTGGCCTCGCAAGGAAGCACCAAATCGCTCGGCGCGTCAATGCGAGCGCCAGACCGCAAGCGGCAATTATCGAGGACGCCAATCATGTCGCGTATCTGTTTCGCCGTCATCGCCATGTTCCTGTTCATCGCTCCAGCGCGCACGCTCGCGCAGCCGCCGCCGAAGTACATCAAGGACAACTACACGCGCAGCACGCACAAGATCAAGGTGCGCGATGGCGTTCATCTGCATACCATCGTCTACCATCCCAAGGACAAATCGCAAAAGTATCCGATGCTGATGACGCGCACCCCCTACGGGATTCCACCCTACGAGGAAAACCTGCATCGCTTCACGCTCGGCCCTAACCCGCACTTCGTCACCGAAGGCTACATCTTCGTCTATCAAGACGTGCGCGGCCGCTACATGTCCGAGGGCGAGTACGACAACATGCGTCCGCAGCTTCAAAAGAAAGGCGGCCCGAAGGACATCGACGAGAGCACCGACACCTACGACACGATCGATTGGCTCGTCAAGAACGTCCCCAACCACAACGGTAAGGTCGGCCTGTTCGGCATCTCCTATCCGGGCTTCTACACGTCCGCCGGCATGATTAACGCCCATCCGGCGCTGAAGGCCGCATCGCCGCAAGCGCCGATCGCAGACTGGTTCTTCGACGACTTCTTCCATCACGGTACGTTTTTCCTGTCGCATGCTTTCCCATTCTTCGACCGCTTCGGCGACCCGCGCGGCCCCGACCTGACGACGAAGAACGTCAAAGCCCCCAATTACCACACGCCGGACGGGTACAAGTTCTTCCTCGACATCGGCGCGCTCAAGAACGTCAACCCGCTCTATTACAAGAACAAGATCACGTTCTGGAACAAGATGCTCGAACATCCGACCTACGATAAGTTCTGGCAAGATCGCAACCTGCTGCCGCACCTGAAGAACGTCGCCCCCGCAGTGATGACGGTCGGCGGCTGGTTCGACGCCGAGGATCTCTACGGCACGTTCCGCACGTATCAAGCCGTCGAGCAGCAGAACAAGGGCATTTTCAACATCCTCGTCGTCGGCCCCTGGGCACACGGCGCCTGGTCGCGCGCCGACGCCACGAGTCTCGGCCACATCAACTTTGGCGCGAACACGGCCTCCTTCTATCAGAAGGAGATCGAACTGCCGTTCTTCAATCACTACCTCAAGGGCAAGGGCGAGCACAAATTGCCGGAAGCGTACGTCTTCGAGACCGGCGTCAATCGCTGGCGGCAGTTCGGCACTTGGCCGCCCAAGGAGACGCAAAAACTGACGTACTATCTGAACGCCAAGGGCCAGCTCTCGACCGCTGCGCCGAGCGCCAAGGACGCCGCCGACAGCTACGTCAGCGACCCGGCCAAGCCGGTGCCGACGTGCGATCGCATGTTTTTCGGCATGCCGCAGCAGTACATGACCGACGACATGCGTTACGCCTCGCGCCGTCCCGACGTGTTGACGTATCAGACAGGCGTGCTGGACAAGGATCTCACGCTCGCCGGCCCGTTGGAGGCTGAACTGCACGTCGCCACAACTGGCACTGACGCTGACTGGGTCGTCAAGATCATCGACGTCTTCCCGGACGGCGAGGCGACTTCGCCTTCGGGTAAACTGATGGGCGGCTATCAGATGCACGTCCGCAGCGAGATGATTCGCGGCCGTTATCGCAACAGTCTTGAGAAGCCCGAGCCGTTCAAGCCGAACGAGCCGGCGACGATCAAGCTGACGTTGCAAGACGTGCTGCATACGTTCAAAAAAGGCCATCGCGTGATGGTGCAAATTCACAGCACGTGGTTCCCGCTGATCGACCGCAATCCGCAGAAGTATGTGCCCAACATCTTCTTCGCCAACGAGGACGACTTCATCGTGGCGACCCAGCGCGTGTATCGCTCGGCGGATCGCGCCAGTCAGATTCGCGTCGGCGTGTTGCCGGGCGCGACTCGTTAGCCGGACGCGCACGCGACGGTCTGTTGCATTCGGCGCTTGCGCGTCCGGCTAACACGAAAACTTGACGGCCAAATTCTAAGGAGATTCTTTCATGTCCGAAGAAAAGCTGACGATCCGTTGCCGCGAGAACGGCCCGCTGGTGTTGCCAGCGAAGTTCCGCCTCGTCGATCACCTGGGCAACGAGTTCGTGTTGCCTGCCGGGAAAGAAAACATCGCCCTGTGCCGTTGCGGGGCATCGAAGTCAAAGCCGTTCTGCGACGGCGCACACAAGGCGTGTTCATTCCAGGCCGCGGAAACGGCCCCTGTGCCGGCGCCGCCCGCATGAGGAAAACCCAAATTTCGCGCGAACCCATTCACGATCCGCCTCGTCTGAATGATGTCCGCCCTGGAGATCATCATGTACCATCGCATCCGCCATTCACGAAGCTCGGCCGCCCGACGTAGTTGTCGCGCCGCGCGCGCCCCTCGCGTCCGCTGTTCCTGACGTTCCACGGTTGTTTCACAACAGCCAGGCGTCCACGGACGGCTGGCTGTTTTCGTTTGTCCCGGGCATCAATGCACTCATCCTGGGCCGTGCGGAGATGCTCCGCGCCGCGTGGAAGGGCAAGCCAATTGGCGATGGCAGCCGTCTCGAAAACGGCCGAGCTTCACGGCCTTGAGGGTTCAACTCCCTCTCCTTCCGCCTCGCCGCTCGTGCTACGCCGCAAGCGGCAATACTGTGGGGGCGCATGTGCCAAGGCGGCGAGCATGCCTTGCAAGCAAGCTGTGGTGGGTTCGATTCCCACGGTCTCCACTGACTGATTGGAAGGCAGCCGGATATCGGTTGGCCGGACCACTCTGCTAAGGTGGGTCTCCGCAAGGAGAGAAGGGTTCGAGTCCCTTGCCTTCCGCTGACGCCCCGATGGTGAAATGGATGATCATGCCTCGTTTCGACCGAGAGGTTCCGGGTTCGAATCCTGGTCGGGGCAAATTTGGTGGTCGTAGTGTAGAGGCTTGGCACGCGACTCTGTGAAAGTCGAGGCAGCGGGTTCGATTCCCCTCGACCACCCTCGTTGTTTAGCCGCGGTTCGTAGAACCGCGCGGCTCCACGAGCCGCGGCCAAACAATCTGTCCTTGTAGTGTAACGGACGAGCACGCGACCCCGCGACGGTCGTAATGCAGGTTCGAATCCTGCCGAGGACATCTTCCCGACGCCGGGGCTGGACGGCCAGGCAGCCGGCTGCAACCCGGCTTCAAATCGGTTCGACTCCGATCGGCGTCTTCTTAATCGCCCAATCAAATCGAGA
>SXGT01709640.1_pt1 | contig 19345 bp, 19 predicted proteins | sample 3176221 | NCBI WGS metagenome assembly SXGT01 (sample SAMN11356862, study PRJNA531348) | freshwater metagenome | isolation source: freshwater sample F1-120 | place: China: Fuxian Lake, Yuxi | collected 2017-12-25
AGGATGCCGGCGTTGTTCACCACACCATGCAGATCGCCGAAGGTGTCGACGGCGATCTTGATCAATCGCTCCGCCCCATCGAACGACGAAATGTCGTCGCCATTGGAAATCGCCTTGCCACCCATCGCCTCGATCTCCTTCACCACCTGGGCCGCCGGCGAAGCATCGCCGCCGCTTCCATCGACGCCGGCACCGAGGTCGTTCACGACCACGTGCGCTCCATGGCGCGCCAGGCTGAGCGCGTGCTCACGACCGATTCCTCGTCCTGCACCAGTGACGACTACCACTCGTCCTTCACACAATTTGGCCATGATCGTTCCTTTCCCGACGTCATCGTCGGTTGTCCAACGCTGACGCAATCTAGTCTCTTCGCGCGTGGCGAGTCACACCGACGTCCTCATCGTTGGTGCCGGACCAGCCGGTGTCGCGGCCGCACTCACCGCTCGGCGAAACGGGCTCGCGGTCTGCGTCATCGACAAGGCGACGTTCCCGAGGGACAAGTGTTGCGGTGACGGACTCACGACGGGAGCACTGCGACTCCTCGACACTCTCGGGCTGCGCCCCGAAACCGTGCCCAGTTGGAGGACCTGTCGAGACGTGACGCTTCGTTCTCCCTCGGGACGGCTGGTGGATCTCCAACTTCCCGGTAAGGGCCAGTTCGCAGCCATCGCATCCCGGTTCGATCTCGATGCCGCACTCGTACGCCACGCTCGTGCACACCACGTCGACGTTCGTGACGGAATCGGTTTCGTCGGCATCGAACGCGCGACTGGCGACGACGACGCCCGGGCACACCGCGTCACCACGACCGACGGCGAGATTGACGCCCGGGTCGTCATCGCCGCGGATGGCATGTGGTCACCCGTGCGCAAGGCATTGGAACCGGATCGCGAGCCGTACCTCGGCGAGTGGCACGCATTGCGACAATATGCAACGAACGTCTCCGGAACAGCGAGTCGACGACTGTACGTGTGGTTCGAACCCGATCTCCTGCCGGGCTATGCCTGGTCGTTCCCGCTCGCTGACGGTCGCGTGAACCTGGGTTTCGGCATCCTGCGTGGCGCGACGCAGAAAGTGGGAGACATGAAGTCGCTCTGGCGGGACGTGCTGCAACGCGAGCACGTGCGGGACGCCCTGGGCGACGGTGCAAACATCGACGACAAGGTGAGCGCCTGGCCGATTCCTGCACGCGTCACATCGTCCGCATTGTCCATCGACGGAGTGCTCTTCGTCGGCGACGCCGCTCGCGCCACCGACGTGCTCACGGGAGAAGGAATCGGTCAGGCGCTGCTCTCGGGGATGCTGGCCGGCGGTGCCGCGTCGCAAGCGGAGCCGGCCTCGGCGTACCGCCACGCGATGCGACGACACTTCTTTGCCGACCACCGCATGTCGGCGGTACTCGGGCGGATACTTTCCAACGAGTTCTTGGCGCGCGGTGCCCTGCGAGTCGTCGACGGCGGTGCATGGCGAAGGGAGAAATTCGCGCGTTGGATGTTCGAGGACGAACCGCGCGCCAGCGCATTCACGCCTCGGCGATGGCACCGCGACTACTTGTCGCTGCCCGGCGCCTACTAATCTCGCCACATGCGCACGCGTCTGACCGAGATGCTCGGTATCGAACACCCGGTGATGCTCGCGGGAATGGGTGGCGTGTCGTACCACGAGTTGGTGGCTGCGGTGAGTGAAGCGGGTGGAATCGGAACGCTCGGAGCGTCCACGATGCGCGACCACGAGTTGCCCGAGGAAATGCGACTCGTGAGGGAACGCACGAAGAAGCCGTTCGGCGTCGATTTGCTGACCGCGCTCCCCAACCAAGTCGATTCGGGGATCGCTGCGGTCATCGCTGGCGGAGCGTCGATCTTCGTCGCCGGACTCGGCGTTCCGCGCGAGGTAATCGACGAATTGCACAAGCACAACGTGCTCGTCGGCTCCATGTGCGGCAAGGTGAAGCACGCAGTCGCGGCCGTCGCGAGCGGGTGTGACTTCGTCGTCGCCCAGGGCACCGAGGCGGGTGGTCACACCGGGCTCGTCGCCACGATGGCACTCGTGCCGCAGGTGGTCGACGCCGTAGGCGAGAAGGTTCCCGTCGTCGCCGCAGGTGGACTGTTCGATGGACGTGGTCTTGCCGCGTCGCTTGCGCTCGGTGCCGACGGCGTGTGGATCGGGACTCGATTCATCGCCACACCCGAGGCACGGGCGGTGAACGGTTACAAGGATCAACTTCTTGCCACCGGGGAGGACGGCACGACGATCAGTCGGGCGTACACGGGGAAGACCTGCCGTGTCGTCGCCAACGACTGGACTCGTCATTACGACAACAATCCGACCGACTTGAAACCGTTCCCGCAACAAGCGGTCGCTTCGATGCAAGCCGGCGTGAACCACCTCGGCTACCCGACGGGTACGGCGGTCGATCCGGCGCGTGAGTTCTATCCGGCCGGACAAGGTGTCGGCGCTATCGACCAACTGGTTCCCGCCGGTGACCTCGTTCGCCGCATCGTGCGTGAGGCAGAGATGGTTCTCTCGCGCGTGGGCAAACTGACCTCACACTGACGCAGCGAGTCCGTCACTCGCGGGGAGTATTCGCCGTTCAGGCGTCGATGAGGTCGCGCAACTTTCCGAGCTCGGCGGTGGCATTCGCGCCAACCGGACTCACCGACAACATCGTGACTCCGGCCTGCCGAAACGCCGCAACCCGTTCCTTCACGTACCCGGCCGGACCCACCAGGTTGGTGAGCTCCAACATCTCGCGGGGCACCGCACGGGCGGCCTCGTCCTTCTTGCCGGCGAGGTAGAGGTCCTGGATCTCCGTTGCCTCTCGCTCGTATCCGTAGTCGCGACAGATGTCGTTGTAGAAGTTCTTGCCGCGCGCACCCATGCCGCCGACGTACAACGCAACGTTGGGTCGCGCCATGTCCAACACCTTGTCCTTGGCTTCACCAATGAGGGACTCATCGATGGCGAGTAGCCCCCCGGCGGAAATCTCCAACGGCTTCAGCGACGCCGACCGTTTCGCCGCTCCCTTCTTCAGTGCCTTGCCCCATACCTGCTCGAACTTGTCCGGGACGAAGAAGACGGGCAGCCATCCGTCGGCGAGTTCGGCGGTCGCCTCGACGCTGAGACCCTTGAGCGACGCCCACCACACGGGAATGTCGGAACGCAACGGGTGGTTGATCAACTTGAGCGGTTTGCCGAGCCCGGTGCCTGCACCGGCTGGCAACGGCACTTGCACGGTTTGCCCGTCGTAGGCCAGCGCCTTCTCGCGCTTCCACACTTCGCGACACACCTCGATGTATTCCTTGATGCGTTGCATCGGCTTCTCGTACGGGATGCCGTGAAAACCCTCGATCACTTGTGGTCCGGAAGCACCGAGTCCGAGGATGAACCTGCCGCCCGACACGTAATCGCAACCAGCGGCGGTCATTGCCGTCAGCGACGCCGAACGCGAATACACGTTGATGATTCCCGTTCCGATTTCCACCCGTGACGTCACCGCGGCGAGATAGCCGACCTGCGAAATCGCGTCGAAACTGTACGCCTCGGGAATCCACACGACGTCGAGCCCGGCCTTCTCCAGTTCCGCTACTCGACGAGCACCCTCGACGAATCCGCCCGCATAACTCATCATCATCGAAATTTTCATGATGCAGAGAACTTAGTCGGCTCGAACCTCGAACGACGAGGGCGCCGACGTCGGAAGTTCAGTTGACTTGGCGGGTTCGTCCGACCCAGTACGGAGCACGGAGGTCCTTCTTCAGGATCTTGCCGCTCGGATTGCGCGGCAGCGCGTCCGCCCACGCAACCTTCTTGGGAGTCTTGAAGCCGGCCAACTGTGTTCGCCCGAACGCGACGATGTCGTCCTCGGTTACCTCGACACCGGGCTTGCGGACCACGATGGCGAGCGGAACCTCACCCCAACGGTCGTCGGGAATGCCGATGACCGCGACATCAGCCACCGCCGGATGCTTCATGAGAGCGTTCTCCACCTCGGCTGGATAGACGTTCTCGCCACCCGAAACGATCCTGTCCTTCACGCGGTCGTGGATGTAGACATAGCCGGCCTTGTCGGTGTACCCGGCATCGCCCGTATAGAACCAGCCGTTTCGAATCGACTTCTTCGTTTCCTCCGGCATGTTCCAGTAACCCTTCATCACCTGCTTGGACCTGATGATGATCTCTCCCACCTCGCCGGCTGGCAGTTGCTTGCCGTCCTCGTTCACGACCTTCAATTCCACGCCCATCGATGGCTTGCCGCACGACCGCAAGAGGTGCTTCTTGGGTCCGTCGATGTCGTGGTCCTCGTGCATCAGCATCGTGACCACACCGGTCGTTTCAGTCAGTCCGTACACCTGCACGAACTGGCACTTGTAGGTCTTCAACGACTGCGCGAGCACCTGCTCCGAAATTGGGGAGGCTCCATAGGCGATCAACTTCAGGCTCGAGAAGTCGGCCTTGTCGATGTCCGGCACCATCAGCGTGAAGGCGAGCAACGCCGGCACCATGAACGCGTGGGTGATGCGATGTTGACCGATGAGTTTGACCAAGCCACCGACGTCGGTCGCTTCACGGACGATGATCGACTTGCAACCGTTGTACTGACCGGCGGTCGCCCAACCACTTCCACCGATGTGGAAGAGCGGCATCGCGACGAGGTTGATCGAGTGCTCGTTCATGAGCCACAGGTCCCGTGACGTCGGGAGGATGCCCATGAAGTTCTCGTTGGTGAGCATCACGCCCTTCGGTCGACCCGTCGTGCCACTGGAGTACAACTGGAACGCCACGTCGCCGGTCTTGGCTTGTGCGCCCGGGTCGATCGGCTGGTAACGGGACACCCACGACTCGTACGACTCGTGCGTGGGGTGACCGCCGATGACGACGATCTTCTTGGTGTGCGTGAGTTCGCTGGCAATGGCGTCGAGCACCGGAATGAAGTCGGGACCAACGATGAACACCTTGGCCGCCGCGTCGTTCACGATGAATGCCACCTCGGGCGGGGCGAGTCGGAAGTTCACGTCGACACTCACGGCGTTGAGCAGTGCACAGCCATAGAACACCTCGAAGTGCTCGATGGAGTTCTTGTCGAGGAACGCCACCCGATCCTGGTTGCCCACTCCTGCTGCCTTCAAGGCTTGCGCGACTTGGCAGGACCGCTGATACGACTCCTGCCAGGTCTGTACTCGGTCGCCCTGCACGAGGGCCACCTTCCCCGAGAGATGTTTGCCATGCGTGCGAATGATGCCCGCGACGTTCGTGATCACGGGCGCGGAGGCGCGCGACGGCTTCTTCTTCGCTGGTTTCTTCTTCGCTGGTTTCTTCTTCGCTGGCTTCTTCTTCACCGTCTTGCGGACCGGCTTCTTCTTTGCCTTTTTCTTCACCGTCTTGCGGACCGGCTTCTTCTTTGCCTTTTTCTTCACCGTCTTGCGGACCGGCTTCTTCTTTGCCTTCTTCTTTGCGGGCTTACGACGTTTCTTTGCCATGCGCAGACAAGGTAGTAGGTGTCGGGTCACGGGGCAACCCCAAGACACGTTCCGCAAGGATGTTGCGCTGGACCTCCCCGGTTCCCCCACCAATCCTGAGGGCCCGCGCAAACAGATATCCGTGGACGAAACCTTCGTGTGCAAACGTTGCGAACTCCGGGGCCACCGATGTCCCACTCGCAGTAGCGAGCATTCCTGCCGCGCCGACGAGGTCCCGCCCCATCGTCATCACGGCCTGGCCGTGTTCGTCGGCGAGTATCTTGCGTACGCTTGCCTCGGGTCCCGGTTCACGACCGGCCAACCGTTGCCCGAGCGTTCGAAGCCGAACCAGTTCCAAGATGGCGTGCTCGATGTACAGGCGTGTCACCCGTTCACGCGTGACTGCGTCGATCACACGACCGGCATCGCGATGCGTCCGACAGGCGTCGATCACGTCGTTGGCGGTTGGTCCCATGCCCCACAATGCGCCACCCGAAGACAACGACACTCGCTCGTTGCTCAGTGTCACCCGGGCCAGCCGCCAACCGTCATTCACGTCGCCGACGACGTTGGCATGGGGAATCCGAACGTTGGTGAAGAACACCTCGTTGAAGGTTTCTCCACCCGTCATTTCCCTGATGGGTCGAATCTCGATTCCAGGTGCATCCATCGGGCAGACGAAATAGGTGATGCCGTGGTGTTTGTCGGCAAGAGCATCCGTACGTGCAAGGAGGATTCCGAACGCGGCGAACTGGGCCCCCGAGGTCCATATCTTCTGGCCGTTCACCACCCATTCGTCGCCGTCGCGAACTGCCGATGTGCGGAGATTCGCCAAGTCACTGCCGCTGTCGGGTTCCGAGAACAACTGACACCAAAAGTCCGCACCGGAGAGGATGTCGAAGAGGTACTCGTCCTTCTGCTCCCGGGTGCCGGCCATGAGCAGTGTCGGGCCGGCCCAACCGATACCGATCGGATTGTTCGGTCGACGCACGCCCGCTCGACGAAGTTCGTCATCGACGATCAACTGCTCGATCGGTGACGCATCGAGTCCCCACGGTCGCGGCCAATGGGGCGCAACGTAGCCCGCCCGCGCCAGCACCTCCGGTGTGGGTCGGGGATTCGTGGTCAGCCATGTACGAACGGATTGCCGGAACGCATCTTCGTCACCAGGCAGGAGTGAGCCGATGTCGCGCACGTTCGCGAGCATAGTGATGGGGATCGCTGATCGATCTCCGCGTCGTTTTCGTCGCCGACTTCACCCGCCAACGAACCGCCTGCGTCACCCGCCAACGAATAGGTTGGAGCAAGTGTTCGAGCGCGCGACGGAGACGGTCACCTCGACGGATGGCGTCGACCTCGTTTGGTACCACGCGAACGTCGCCCCCGAATCGCACTCCGTCCAGAGGTCGCACCCACTGCTGTTCTCGCACGCCACCGGCTTCCACGGTCGGGTGTTCACGCCGATCGCGGAACGTCTGACGAGGTTCTCCTGCACCACGTTCGACTACCGCGGTTTCGGGGACACCTCCGCACCGTCGAATTGGACGCTGTCATGGGACGGATTCGGTGACGACGCGTTGATGATGGCACGCCATGTCTCGTCGATCCACGCTCACCGTCCCATCGTCGGAGTCGGGCACTCCATGGGTGGAGCGGCATTGATCATGGCCGCCCTGAGGGAGCCGAACCTCTTCGCGGCACTGGTCGTCTTCGAGCCGATCGTCTTTCCTCCGGAGGTCCGCTCACAGGCTCACCGGGCCAACCCGCTCGCCGACGTGACTCGTCGCCGTCGCACCACCTTTGGCTCCTTCGATGAGGCACGGGGCAATTTCGCCGCCAAGCCCCCGCTCTCCTCACTGCATCCGACCGCTCTCGATGCCTACGTACGGTTCGGGTTCACCCCGTCCGATGACGGCGTGATCATCAAGTGCCAGCCGGAGTTCGAGGCACGAACGTACGAAATGGGAGCCATGCACGACACTTGGAACTCCCTCGAACGATTGACGGTCCCCACCTGGGTGATGACCGGCGCACACGCGGAGCATTCTCCCGCCGCCATCGGCACTCGGATCGCCGACTTGCTCCCGAACGGCACGCTCGTGGAGTGGCGCGACCGAGGACACTTCGGCCCGCTCGAGGACCCCGAGCGTTTCGCGAGTTTCGTCGCCGACATCGCCGACGCGGCCGCCCGCTAGACACCGCTCACGACGACGGCATTACCGACACGCATCACACCTTGCGCCTACGCTGGCGGACACATGCCAGCGAAGTCCCCCAAAGCGCCCCGACTGTCGCCTTCACGCATCAATACCTTCATCGGCTGTCCGATGAAGTACAAGTTCCAGTACCTCGATTCCGTTCCATCCTTGCCGAGCGAGCCGATGGTGCGCGGATCATTCGTCCATCGAGTCCTCGAACTGCTGCTGAAGCGTCCGCCGACCGAGCGCACGCTCGATGCGGCCCGCGCCGACTTCGACGCTGCACAGGACGAGTTCCGACAGCGGGACGATTTTCGTCTGCTGGGGATGGACGCCACCGACGAAGAGGCATTCTGGGAGTCATCCCGCGAATGCATTCGTGCGTACTACAGAATCGAGCGCCCGGCAGATGCAAACGTGGTCGACCTCGAGAAGTGGGTCTCGGCGCCATTGGGTGAGTTCGAGATCGCGGGTTTCATCGACCGTCTCGAGCGTGATGCACGGGGCCTCGTCGTTGTCGACTACAAGGGCGGTGCACCGAAGTCGCCGCGGTACTCCACCGACTATCTCCGACAACTCACCTATTACGCCCTCATGTGCGAGGTGCAATTGAAGGAAACTCCGCACTCCGTGCGCATCTATTACCTGGGGGGCGGCAAGGACGACCACACACGCGACGCACGGGTGGTGTCGCAAACGGTCACCGCCGACACCCTCAACGAGGTACGTGACACGGCACGAAGAGTTTTCGGGGAGATCGAGGCGGGCAAGTCGACGGGCCGGTTCGCCACGAACGTCACCAAGTTGTGCGAGTGGTGCGACTACCAGCAATGGTGCCCGGCCCACGGCGGCGACCCGAGTTTGGCGCCAACCGAGGGCACGCAACGCGTCGAGCTGCGTCGTCGACAAGTTGGGCTCGAGCCCACGTCATGAGTTCGTTCGTCGCTCGCATCGATGACCTCGATGAACGACTCGACGGCTACTTCGAACCAATCCGCAACTCGCGGCTACTCGTCTATGTTTTCAATACCTCTAGTGCCGTGGGCGACTTCGGGGCGATCTGGCACGTCATCGGCGTGGTCGGTGCCCTGAACGGCGCACTGAGTTGGCCCCAGGCGTTGACCCTGGCACTCCTGATGGGTGGCGAGAGCCTGCTACTCAATCAAGGAATCAAGCGAATCTTCCGCCGCAAGCGTCCGACCGTGTCGGGCGACGATCGATTCACCGTCCGACGACCACTCACCAGCAGTTTCCCCAGCGGCCACGCGTCGTCGGCGTTCTTTGCCGCCATCGTGCTGAGCGGATGGCTCAGTCCCGTGTGGACCGCGGTGTTCTTCGCGTTCGCCGTAGTCATCGCGCTCAGTCGAGTGGTCGTTCGGATTCACCATGTCAGCGACATCGTCGTAGGCTCATTGGTCGGCACGTTGCTCGGCACCATCGCCGTGCAGTTCACTGCCACCATCTCGTGACCGACGACGCCTTCGCTACCGACACCACTCCCCCTCGCTTCGACGTGCGAATGAGCGAAGCCGAAGGGCTCATGTGGCGACTGGAGAAGGATCCGTTCCTCGCATCGACCTTCGGCAATGTCACCATCCTCGATCGACCGCTCAATTTCTCGCTCTTCCGTGAGCGGATGAATCGCGCCACCGTCGCCGTACCGCGCCTGAGGCAGAAGGTGCGACCGAGTCCCGCAGCACTCGGCGCCCCGAAGTGGGTCGATGACGCGGAGTTCAACATCGACTACCACGTGCGAAGGATGTCGCTCCCGGAACCCGGCTCGCTTCGCCAGTTGCTCGACCTCGCCGCGTTGATCGTGAACGACCCGTTCGAGCGAACACGCCCGCTCTGGCAGTTCACGGTGGTGGACGGACTCTCGGGTGGACGCGGTGCACTCATCGTCAAACTGCATCACGCGGTTGCCGACGGCGAAGGGAGCGTGCTGTTGTCCCTGCAATTCATCGACCTCGCTCGCCACGCACCACTCCCGCCTCCGCCGGTTCCGCCGCAGCCCGCCGAGCCGTCGATCACCGATGACGATGCACCTGCCGACCTGCTCACCTCGTCGGTGGGCGATGCATTGCGCGTTCCGATCGGTCTCCTCAAACAGGTGCGCAGCGTCCTCGCCGACCCGGCACGACTCCCAACGCTGGCCACGCAGGTCAACGACTCGCTGCGCGGACTCGCCGCACAAATGGGCGAATCCGACACCGCTCGCTCGCCGTTGTGGACCAAACGCTCGTTGCAACGTCGGCTTGAGACGGTGCGAGTGCCGTACCGGGAACTCATCGACGCGAGTCGAGCACTCGGCGGGAAACTCAATACCGCATTCGTCACGGCGATCGCCGACGGTGCGGGCGCGTACCACCGTGAACTCGGGGCCCCCGTCGAGTCGTTGCGGACGTCGATTGCCGTGAGCACGCGAACCGAGAACTCGGGAAGCAACGCGTTCACCCTGGCGAAACTCCTCGTCCCGACGGGTGACATGCCCGTCACCGAACGATTCGCTGCCGTGAACGAGTCGCTCAGTCAGGCGCGCGCCGGTGCAAAGAATGCGTCGCTCGACACGCTTGCGTCGCTCTCCAGCACGTTGCCCACGTCGGTACTGACGAGACTGGCTCGTGCGCAGAGTCAATCCATCGACTTCGCTACGTCCAACGTACGAAGTGGCGGTGTCCCGCTCTACATCGCGGGAGGTTTGATTCTCGAGAACTACCCGGTGGGTCCGTTGGGAGGAGTCGCGTTCAACGCCACCTTGTTGTCTTACAATCACTCGCTCGACATCGGTCTGCACATCGACGCCGAGGCAGTCGCCCAGCCCGAATTGCTACGCGACCATGTGGAGCGCGCACTCAACCGTCTGATTCACGCTGCGCCACCGCCGCTGCGGCCCGCGCCGTCGGCTATTTCGCGACCGAAGTGGTGGACTCGGTTTTTTCGCTGAGCAACTGGCGGACGTCGAGCAACAAGTCGGCCACCTCCGTGGTGGTCACCAACTGGCGTTGTCCGATCTCCGAGAGCGCCTTGTCGATGACTCCGATGGCTTCCGCGATGACGACCAGGTCGTGCGATGCGGTGGCTTGAATGGTCTCGGTCATCGGCACTGTTTCCTTCCGTTGGTCTTGCTGCGAGAGGCTATCCCCGTCGCATTCCATGATGACGGATACGCACGATGCATCTAACATCGTGCCATGAAATTCACCGGTGCGGTTGCCGTTGTCACAGGCGCTGGCGGTGGCATCGGATCTGCACTTGGTGAACGATTTCACGACGCGGGCGCCACGGTGGTGCTGAGTGACCGTGGTGGCACCAATCTCGAGGCGCTCGGTGCGCGACTGAACGCGCGTCGCGCCAACTCCGCACACGTCATCATCGCCGACGTCTCAGTCGAGTCCGAGAACCAGCGCCTCGTCACCCAAGCACGCGAGATTGCCGGTCCCATCGATCTGTTCTTTGCCAACGCGGGCGTCGGAGCCGGCACCGACCTCGGTTCGTCGGAATCCGATTGGAACACCTCCTTCGACGTCAACGTGCACGCGCATCGCTGGGCGGCCAAGTACTTGATGCCCGAATGGTTGGCGGCAGGACGCGGGTATTTCGCCAGCACGGCCAGCGCCGCCGGTGTGCTCGCACAGATTGGTTCGGCACCGTACTCGGTAACCAAGCACGCCGCCGTGGCGTTCGCAGAATGGCTGTCGATCACCTACGGGTCGCGCGGCATCAGCGTGAGTTGCCTGTGCCCGCAGGGTGTGAACACGGCGATGTTGCGCGGCGGCGATCGACCCGCAACCAAGGACTCGGCGATCGACCCCAACGAAGGCAACGTCGTGCGAGCAGTTGGCGCAGTGCTCGAGCCCGCCGAAGTGGCCGACGTCGTGCACGACGCCCTCGTCGCCGAACGATTCTTCATCCTGCCCCACGCCGAAGTGGCCGACTACATGCGGATCAAGGCAACCGAACACGAACGCTGGCTCGGTGGGATGCGCAAGCTGCAGAAACGGGTACTCGGTTTCTGACCAATCCACCGAATCGAACGTGGATTACAAGTGGCGGGTTGCAGCGGCGAACTCACGCCACTGCGGCATCGGCAACGCCATGAAGTTCTCGTCCAACACCTGGATGCTGACGTGTGATGCGCCCGCGTCGAAATGCGCCTTGATTCGGGCGACGGCCTGATCGATGGTGCCCCAGGCGACGATGGCATCCACCATGCGGTCGCTCGGTGGTGTCGTCTTGTCGCCGAGATCGGCGTCGGTGTAGCCGAGTCGGCGCAGGTTGTTTGCATAGTTCGGCAACCGAATGTAGGTGGACATGAACTTGCGCGCCACCTCGCGGGCCTTCGTCGGATCCGTCTCGAGGAGTACCGCTTGTTCTGGTGCCAGGAGCGGTCCGCTACCCAGGACGTCCCGCGCAATCTTGGTGTGTTCGGGCGGAACGAAATAGGGGTGTGCACCGAGTCCTCGCTCCGCACTCAGCGCCAGCATGCGCGGACCGAGCGCAGCCAGCACGCGCCGCGGCGTCGAAGTCGGCGCAGCGGCGGCGTACAGTCCGGAATCCATCTGATCGAGGTACGCCACCATCGCCGAATACGGCTTGTCGTAACTCCCCTTGTGCAGTTTGGTGGCCATGTGTTCGTGACTTGCACCGATTCCGAGGGTGAAGCGCTCGCCGAATGCTTCGCTCAGCGTTCGCCAGCCCGCCTGCATCGTGATGGCCGAGCGCGCATACATCGACGCAATTCCCGTGGCCACCCCGATTCGTTTGGTCGCGGACAACAACAGCGCACACGACGCGAACGGTTCACGACCAACGGCCTCGGGCACCCAGATGCATCCGTATCCGAGTTCCTCCAATTCCTGCGCCGCCTCCTGCGCCTTACCCATCGGCTGAACGTCGAGGGCGAAGGTCCAGACGCCGACTCGCCCCAGACCGAAATCGGGATTCGCACCGCGTGCCACGACTCAACCGTAGTTGTCCTTCCTGCATCACCGGCAACCGCACACAACACCACGATGACCCGCCCTTCGCATCGTTTGGCACTCGCTGTCGTGCTTTCTTGGATGATGACGGGCTGCTCTTCGGTACCCGGCACCCCGAGCGGCTCGGACGCCGACGGTCTCGTCGTGTCACGTGCAATCGTCGAGGAGGTGGTGGATGGCGACACGGTGCGCATGCGCGTCGATGGCGACGTCGAGTCGGTCCGACTCCTGGGAATCGACACTCCGGAAACCCGACACCCCACCAAACCAGTCGAATGCTTCGGAGCGCAGGCGAGCGCCGCACTCGGCGCACTGCTCCCCGAAGGTATGCAGGTGCGAATCGAACGCGACATCGAGTCGCGCGACGCCTACGGAAGGCTCTTGTTGTACGTCTTCGTCGTCGGCCCGACGTCCGAAGTGTTCGTCAACCTCGCTCTCGTGCGTCACGGATTCGCACGTTCGTTGATCATCGAACCGAACGTTCGATATGCCGAGTCGTTGGTGAACGCTGCGTTCGACGCACAACGCAACGCCCGCGGTCTGTGGCGGTATTGCAAGTAGCGTCGCAGTGTGTCTTCACGGTCGGAGGAATCAACGCCGTACGTGCGGTATTCGCTGAACGAGGCGCTGGGTCATTCGACGGACGCAAAACTCGTCGTTCTGAGCTGCGACGACCTCGGCGCCTTCCATGCTTCGAATGAGGGAGTGCTCTCGTCCCTGCACGATGGTGCGGCGACGTGTGCTTCGTTGATGGTGCCAGCACCGTGGGCGCGGCATGCCGTCTCCAACCTCCGTACAGGTGACGACATCGGCGTGCATCTCACGCTCGTTTCCGAGCATCCGGCGTACCGATGGGGCCCGCTTACCTACTCACCGTCACTCCAATCGGGTGACGGCGGATTCCCGTCAACGCTTGACGACCTGTGGGAACATGCAGATCCCGAGGAGGTGCGGCGTGAATGTCGGGCCCAGGTCGAGCGTGCTCTGCTGTGGGGTGTCGACGTCACCCACTTGGCACCGCATCTCACCGCCATCACCCTGCGACCCGAGTTCTTCGGGGTGTACCTCGACATCGCCGCGGAGTACCGACTCCCCATTCGACTTCCTTCCTCGATCAGCACCCACGAGGCAGGCTTCGACTTTCGTGGTCTGGCGCGCGAAGCGGGCGTGTTCTTTCCCGACCACTTCGACCATGACTGGTCATCGGGAAGTCGCCAACGGGTGCTGAAGGCGATTGCGGCGCTGCAGTCGGGCGTCACCGAGATCCACGTACAACCGGTGATCGACTCCCCCGAAGTGCGGGCAATCGGCGATGTCTGCGGAGGATGGATCGACGATTACGAATTCGTCCGCAGCGTCGAACTACGCGAAGCACTCCGGACTGCCGGCGCCACGATGATCGGTTACCGGCAGATCAGGGACGCGATGCGAGCCGCTGCAACACGGGGCTGACCTCTCCGGATTGGAGAAGTGCGAACAGCGCGCCAGAACCGCCGCTGACCTTGAGTTTTCCCTGCATGTACAGCGACGTCGGGTCGACGTGTGCCTCCGCCGCCGGCACCGTGATCACCAGCGACGCATCGTCGGGCCCCTCCACCACTTCGTCCTTCTTCCCGAAGGCAACTCGATACTGCACCGTCGTCATGATTGATGGGCGACCGAACGGATTCCGGCGAACAAGTCGTCCTCGAGTTCCCCACCCGACCTCGTTGTCGGAACCAACGTTCGGGCGAGCACCCAGTCCTCGTAGGGAAACACCTGGGCGAGTTCCTCGTCACTGAGGCCGAACCAGAACGGTTCCTTCTCGTCCACCTGGGTCTTGTGCGCGCGCAACGCCCCCGAACGCGCCCAGAGAAAGTCGGCGACGTGGAGGCGTGTCGTGATTCGATGATCCATGTCGGGTCGGTCGAACCACTTCTCGTCATATGGCGACGAGCCGCGCAGTCGCAGGAGTGCCTCGTGTACCGCCGTCAATCGCGCGCGAGACCACACCGAGTAGTACAACTTGAGTGGCTGCCATGCGGCACCAGCGTCGGGATACCACTCGTCGTCGCCTGCACGGTCGAACGCCAGCACGCTGATGTCGTGCACCTTCAGGTGGTCGGGATGGGGATACCCGCGTTGGTCGTCGCCGTAGGTGATCACTACCTGCGGTCGGTGGCGACGAATGAGGCCCACGAGTCGGCCCGTTGCCTCGTCGATGTCGGCCATGTGAAAGCAGTCGGGATGCGAGTTGGCGGGCGACTCCGGCATTCCGGAGTCGCGATAACCGAGCATCTCCACCTTGGAGAATCCGATCACGGTGGTAGATGCCGCGAGTTCGAGCGGTCGCATCGATGCAAGGAGTCGTTTTGCAGCCGGTTCGTCGAGTCCGTGGAACGGTTGTCCGGGTTCCTTGAGCGCGGGATTGTTGACGTCTCCCTCCTCACCACCCGTGCAACACACCAACACGGTGTGCACTCCCTCCCGCGAATACTTCGCCAGGGTGGGCGCACCCTTGGATGCCTCGTCATCGGGGTGTGCGTGCACGGTGAGCAGGCTCAAAGGCTCGTTCATTCGCCGACGCACGCTAGTGGACTGCGCAGTATTCGCTCGTCGACCTCGTACTCTCGTAGACGATGTTCGAACGCAACGACCTTCATCGTGCAACCACACGGTCAGCACATCGCCGTCTCGCCGTACTACGGATCGTCACCATCGCAACGTTGACGGTCGTACTCGCATCGTGCTCCCGCGACGGTCGAACACTTGCTCCGGCACTCCCCGAACAGTCGGAATCCATCGCCATCGCACCGGCCGACACCGCCCAGTCGTTGCAACCGAGCGAGACCTTCTCGGTGATTGGTCCGTGGACGGAGGGTGCCGATATCGACCTCGCCTACACGTGTTACGGACGGAACGTTTCACCGTCGTTACAGATCTCCGGACAACCCACGGGCACGGCGTCACTCGCCGTCCTGTTGCACGACGTGGAGTCCCCCGATCTCGTGCTGTGGTTGATGGCGAACATCTCTGCAGACACCGTCGCCATCGGTGAGGGCGCCCAGCCACCCGACGTGGTGGTGGCCACGAACAGTGGGGGGATCGTCGGATACACGCCCCCCTGTCCCGGGAGCGGCGAGCGACGTCAATATCTGCTGACGGTCTTCGCGCTCGACAAGGTGCTCGACGTTGCGGAACTCACCGATGCGACGGGGACAATCGACGCGGAATCCCTGCTGACGGCGGTCGAGATGAGCACGTTCGATCTCGCGGAAAGCACGTTCTACGTGCAGGCACCCTGACGACCACCCGCACGACGGCGGTCGTCCACCTGCGACGTCGCTGACGCTCCCGCATCCGCAACGTTCAACCTGAGAGACTTGGGGCATCGACCGCGCACTCGCCTCGCTCCCCGTCGCTCTGTGCGAAACCGATCTCGATGGTCGCCTCACCATGGCCAATGACGCCTTCCGCGCGCTCGCCTTGGGTGGTGCGCCGCTCACTCTCGGTGTTGCTCCCTGGTCGCATGCGGTTCCCGCTATTCGAACCGACATGGAGGCCCGGTGGGTCGTCGTGCGCGAGTCGGGTACGGATTTCGCGGCACATTTCGCGGTGAGCACGCTCGACGGCACCCAACGGGTGATTGCCATCTCGCTCGTGGCGGTTCGGGACGTCGCGGGAGTCGTCGTGCGCTACGTCGGCACGGCTCAGGATGTCACGACGATCGCAAACCACGACCGGCTCAGCGAACAACTCGTCGGCGCTCTCGATGCGGCACGTGACGCACTCGTCGTCTACGACGCATCGTTGCGACTGGTATTCGCCAACCGCGGCGCCGGCGAGGTGCTGGGTATCTCCGACTCGCGTGAAGACGTCGGCGAGGCGTCAACGACCTTCCTTGATGCGGTTCGAAACCAAGTACCACGCGACGTGCTGACGGGATCGTCACTCAATTCCTGGACCGGTGAACTCGGACATCGGAGTCCCGACGGATTCATGCGGACGCTCCTCGTCACTCTGCACGTCGTTCGCGGATCGGATGCGACGGTCGATCACTACTCCGTGATTGCCCGCGACATCACGGAGCACAAGCAACTGCAATCCGAACTGCAACGACAAGCCACGCACGACGAGCTCACCGCCCTCCCGAACCGCACCCTGTTCTTGCGGCGTGTCGCCGAGGCACTCGACCGCAGTCGTACGCTTCGCAGGGGTGTCGCGGTGATGTTCCTCGACTTCGACGGTCTCAAACATGTGAACGACACGGTTGGTCATCGTTTCGGTGATCAATTGATTGCAAGCGTCGGTCAGCGGCTCGTGAACGCCACTCGACCTGCCGACGTGGTGGCGCGATTGAGCGGCGACGAATTCGCCGTGTTGGCAGAAGGTGTCACCGACGAGTCACTCGCTCTCGAGATTGCCGAGCGCCTGCGCAACAGCGTGACCGGTCAACACGTCATACACGGCGTGGAAATCACCTCCGGCGCAAGCGTCGGCGTCGCCATCGCGACTTCTGCCCTGCTCGATGAACAGTCGCCAGCCGACGCCGCACTGACGTTGCTGGTGAACGCCGATACCGCGATGTATCGCGCCAAACAACGCGGCAAGGGGCGCTGTGAGATCTACAGCGAAGAGATGCGTACGCAGGCACGTGACCGACTGGCGCTCGCCTCACAGCTCGAGCGAGCCCTCGCCCGCAACGAACTTGCCGTCGTTTACCAACCGATGGTGTCATTGCACACCGGACGAGTCGTCGGTATCGAGGCACTCCTGCGTTGGAACCATCCGCAACGGGGTGTGCTGACGCCTCCGGCGTTCCTGGACGTCGCGGAAGAGACCGGGGTGATCGGACCGATCGGTGACTGGACCATTGCGCAAGCCGCGCGAACCCTGCACGACCTCCTCGAGGATGGCACCGTCGAGCGCACCACGACGCTGCACGTGAACGTGTCCCCGCGGCAATTGAGCGATGCGGGATTCGTCGAACGCACCACCAACGCGGCGTCGGTGGCGGGTATCGAACTTCGCCAGTTGATGCTCGAATTCACCGAATCGACGGCGCTCGCCGGCAACTCGGCCATCACTCGGAGCCTCAACGCGCTTTCTCGCCTGGACGTCGGTCTCGCCATCGACGACTTCGGAACCGGTTACTCCTCGTTGGCCCATCTCCGCGACTTCCGTGCCGCCCAGCTCAAACTCGACGGGACGTTCATCCGCAACGTCGGTCGGGAGAGCACCGACGACCCGATCGTAAGGTCGATCGTGCAACTCGCACATTCACTCGACATGACCGTCGTTGCCGAGTGGGTGCAGTCGGTGGAGCAACTGCAGAGACTGCGACTGCTGGGCTGTGATCATGCACAGGGCAACCACGTGTGCGAACCGACCGACGAATCGGGTCTACGCAACTTCGTACGTGGGATCACCGACGGAGTTGGTCGTCGGGCCGATCACTCCGGTGGTACGGGAGCAGGACCGCTCCCCGAATAGAACGCCAAGACCGGAGCGGCGGAGTCGGCCAGACGTAATACCGAGTTGCCGCGAACGGTGTCCCCGTACGTGTCCAGCGCAAACCGGCGCAAGCGCCCCGTCGCCGCAGGTCTCATCGTGCGGGCGAAATCCAGCACGTCGAGTCGCTCGTCCACGAGGAGCGCCGACGTTGCACCACGCAGGACCGTGCCCGCCCGGAACGGATCCGACACCGTCCGGTTGACCGCGGTCTGCATGAGCAGTGCCATGAACAACCGCTGTCGCTTACCGCGGCCGATGTCGGACGTGCCGTCGATTTGCCATTGACCGTCGATCTTCTCCTCGAAGTACCTGCTACGTGCGTACGCCAGCGACTCGATGCCATCGAGGTTCTTGCAGCCCGGCTTGACGTACAAGCCCGTATTCCTGTCGCGCGTCGGATGTTCCACGCACACGGTGACGCCGCCGACGGCGTCCACCAAGTCCTTGAATCCCTGGAAATCGATCTCCAGGTAGTGGTGGATCGGAATACCGAGTGCGCGATTCACCGTGCGCACCACCACGGCGGCGCCTTCCCGGTAGGCCACGTTGATTCGCTCGGTGTCCTCGGAATCGCCGATGGTCACCCAGAGATCGCGCGGAATCGAGAGCAGCGAAATGATGCCGGTCGACTTCTCGACGTTCACCACCATCAACGTGTCGCTGCGTCGACCTTGCACGTCGCTTTCGCCGCCGACGTTGGCGTAATCAGGATCGTTGGGATCCGCGCCGGCGCGCGAATCGGAGCCAACGACGAGGAAGTTGACGAAGTTGTCGCTCGGTTCACTCAACACCGACGTGAGTGAGAGTTCGCGGCGCACACCGTCAAGATTCGAATCGAGCGCTCGGCCCACTCCCACGACGCCGGCGGCGCCGATCACGACGACGAGCACCAACGCAATCAACCAGTGCTGACGTCGTTCGCGCGACGTTCGTTCGCCGGGTTGCGCACTTCCTTCGTTCACGAGGCAACCAGGATTCGACTCGACATTCCCGTTCGAAGGTACTGGGATTACCGCCCGCGGAGGTGAATGACGTCGCCGACCTCCACCACGTGTCGCTTCCCCTGATCGTCCCGAACCACGAGCCGGGATTCCTCGTCGATGTCCTCGGCGATGCCGGTGATGGTGGCACCTTCGCGCAATTCCACCCGCACGGGTAGTCCGAGCGTGGCCAATGCCGATCGATGTTCGGCGTGAAGTTGCGACTCGACCAACGGATG
>SXGT01744110.1_pt1 | contig 19342 bp, 19 predicted proteins | sample 3176221 | NCBI WGS metagenome assembly SXGT01 (sample SAMN11356862, study PRJNA531348) | freshwater metagenome | isolation source: freshwater sample F1-120 | place: China: Fuxian Lake, Yuxi | collected 2017-12-25
GAGGCGTCGCGCAACTGTCTGTTCCTCCCCCTCACCCCCGACCCCTCTCCCCCTGAGTACAGAGGGAGAGGGGAGGTGAACGGCTACACAACCGCTAAGCCATGTACACCAAGTTGTTGTATTACTTGTGCGCAACATGGCCGAGACGGAGTTGGGCATTCTCAGCCGGCAATGTCCAGACCGTCTGTGGCGAACTGGAACCATTTTTGATGTTGCAGTAGAATTAACATACCGCACCCCAAATAGCTTGAGGTCAAATTCGAGGCCTGATCGAAGGAAAAGGAGAACCGATGGCAATCCCTTGTTCCCGCCGCTCCTTCTTCACCCGCGCCGGCGCCGGCTTCGCGGGCCTCGCGCTGATCGATCTGCTTTCGCGCGACGGGTTCTTCGCGCAAAGCCCAGGGACGGCCGTCCCTGGGCTTTCCAGGGCCAAGCATTGCGTCTTCCTGTTCATGAACGGGGCGCCGAGCCAGGTCGATACGTTCGATCACAAACCGGCTCTGACGCGCCATCACAACCAACCCTATCGCGGCGAGACGCCCGTTGGCTCCAATGGCCGGCCCATCGGCAATCTCATGCAGACGCCGTTCACGTTTCGCAAGTATGGGCAGTCGGGGCTCGAGATCAGCGCCCTCTTCCCGCACACGGCGCGCTATGCCGACGATCTGTGCGTCATCCGCTCGCTCTACACCGACACGGCAGCGCATGCGTCCGGGTGCATTCAGATGAACACCGGCAGCGTGCAGATCGGTCGGCCGTCCCTCGGCGCCTGGCTGAGCTATGGCCTCGGCTCACTCAACGACAGCTTGCCGAGCTATGTCGTCATGACCGATCCGCGCGGCGGGCCAATCGGCAGCGCGTCGAACTGGACCGCGGGCTTCATGCCGGCCTCGCACCAGGGCACGCTCTTCCGCAGCACCGGCACGCCGCTGCTCGATCTCGCCACGCCGCCCGGCGTCAGCCCGCAAACGCAGCGCGAGTCGCTCGATCTCTTGCAGCGCTTGAATCAAGAGCATCTCAAGACGCGGCCAGGCGACTCCGAATTGGCCGCGCGTATCGAATCGTACGAGCTCGCCTACCGCATGCAGACGCGCGCAACCGAGGTCGTCGATGTCAACCGCGAGAGCGCCCAGACACGCACGATGTACGGCCTCGACAATCCGCTCACCGCCGACTTTGGCCGCAAGTGCTTGATCACGCGCCGCCTGTTGGAATCAGGCGTGCGTTTCGTGCAGCTCTACTCCGGCGGCGGTCATCTGGAGGACACCTGGGACGGGCACAGCGATTGCATTCGCAACCATGCGCTTCACGCCGGCGAGACCGATCAACCGATCGCCGCCCTCATCAACGATCTGAAACGCACGGGCCTGTGGGACGAGACGCTCTTGATCTGGGGCGGGGAGTTCGGCCGCACGCCGACGAGCGAGGGCGTCGGACGACCGGGCCGCGATCACAACCCGTTCGGCTTCTCGATGTGGCTCGCCGGCGCCGGCGTCAAAGGCGGGCAGACGATCGGCGCGACCGACGAGCTCGGCTTCAACGCCGTCGAGGATCGCCACCACATCAGCGACCTGCACGCGACCGTCCTGCACTTGATGGGCCTCGACCACGAACGGCTCAGCTTCTTCTATCAGGGATTGGATCAACGGCTGACGGGCGTCGAACACCGGCATGTGATCGAAAAGGCGCTGGCGTAGGATATCATATCTACATCAACGATGCCTACAGGAGCTGACTCACCATGAGTAGCGCTCATCAACTTCCCAGGCCGAAGACCAGATTCACCGTGGAGCAATATCTCGCGTTCGAGCGCGCGGCCGAGGAGCGGCACGAATATTTCGACGGCGAGATCATCGCCATGGCGGGCGAAAAGCTCCCGCATGGAATCATTTCGTCCAATCTCGTCGGCATCGTCAACATGCAATTGAAGGGTACGCCGTGTTTCGCTGTGACCAAAGATACCAAGGTCCGCAGCGGTCTCGGCATCGCCTCCCTGCGCAGCGTCAAAGGGATGTTCTCCTACCCTGACATCCTCGTCATCTGCGGCGAACCCGAGTACTTCGACGACCAGAGCGACGTCATCATGAATCCAACCGCGATCATCGAGGTACTGTCTCCCTCCACGGAGAACTTCGATCGCGGCGAGAAATTTCAGCGTTATCGCGATTGGAACAAGTCGCTGACGGACTACGTGCTGGTGTCACAAACTACGCCGCGCGTTGAGCACCACCGTCGGCAACCGGACGGCACCTGGAACATGCAGGAAGCGATCGGTCTGGAAGCGTCGGTTGTGATCGCGTCGATTGCGTGCACGTTGAAGCTGGCGGACATTTATGATCGCATTCGGTTTGCGGAGGAGGCGGGTGAGGCTCCGTGAGCATTCTGGGCCTCGATTACGAACGGCTCAACATCTTCTATTCAGGGATTGGACCAGCGGCTGACGGGGGTGGAGCATCGCAGGGTGATCGAAAAGGCGCTGGCGTGATTACTTAAACGGCGGAAATACGCCTTCGTCAATGAGGCCTTCGCGAAGAGCAACCGCGTCGGAATTGTTCAGGCAAAGCAACTGGATTGTGACTCGACCGATGGGCGTTCGACCTATTAAGATCGGCCCGCGCCAACGGAAGCAACGATTCCAATAGTGACGCCGCGGATTGAACAACTGCACGAGTTTTCCTGTCTTCGGGTCCAATCCCGCGATATTGGGGCCTTTGAATGAATTACAATAGAAGCACGCCAAGGCGAGGTTTTTCGCCGTCGTCTCGCCCAAGTGTTTCTTGGCAATGATATGGTCGAGTTCAAATGGAAGCACGGAATGCGCCTGCGGAAGCTGACAGTATTCACAGCGATTGTTCGCGCGTCCGCAAACCAGCGCGGCAAGTTCGGCATCCATGGTAAATGGCTAACTCTTCGATTTCTTGAGCGTCTTCCGCGCTTTGGATCGAAGGAGGTCCAGGAAGTACCCGATGCGCCGATAACTTTCCATTTCTTGCTGCTCCTCGACGAGCAGCGTTCCTTCTTGAGCTTTCTCCGACAGAAGGTGCATCCGGTCACGATCTTCCTTGTCAAATTCGAGTTGCAGGAGCGCCCGTGCCGCATCCGGCGACAAATCCGCTCGGTTCGGATTTACCAACCGAGTGAGTATGAGAGCATCACGGCTGACGATACGCGTGGTTGCCATGGCCGCCCCTTTGCAATCCCAGCATACCCTTCTTCAGATTACCTGCAAGGCTTCCATTCGCGCAAGACCATCTTGCAGCTTTTGGATCAAGCTGTTATACGCCCTTGCCTTGCACCTTTGAAGGAAATCTGCCATTGCGACTTCGTGAGATGGAGAGACGATGCGTTCGTCCCAATTCAATTTCCTGGCGTTAGTCCTTCTTGGTCTTACCGGTTGCGGTACTTTCCACAACTTAAAGGACTCACCCAACGGACCGTTATTCCTCGGCACCGGCTGTTGTTATCCCTTTGGCGGTGTGACTCGTTCCGGTGTCCTCGCGGTCATGGGACCCCCTTGCGGACTGAGCGGGATAATGGACGGCAACATCGCCATTACTAAAGGGGAATTCGACTCCGGCTTTCAGCAAATCGGTCACGGCATCTTCTTGACATCGGCTGGCCTAGTCGCGATCGCTGATGTCCCCCTGTCACTGGCTGGCGACATCCTGACCTACCCAATCGCATACGCGCGCACCAAGGAATACCCGTGGGCCACGTGGTGGGGCGAAAAATCTATCACAATCTTGAGCACCCCCATGCCACCCGTATCTGAAGGACACAACGATGCCAACTGAGCCATGAGCAACGGGAAGGCGGCTGGAGCGTCAGTTTGCCCCCAGCGAAAAGCTGCCCGTGATAAAGCTCTTGGCCTCGTCCGGCAAGCAAATGTAGATCTTCGCGGGAACGACGCCGCCCTTTTCCGTGCCGAAAACTAGTCTCATCGCGTAGCCGTCGACGAACGCGGTTCCCCTGGGGAGATCGCCGCCGGGCGGCTTGCGCTTGACGTGAACAGGCAGTTTCATCTGGCCGTCGAGCTTGTCGGCGCTGATCACATAGGACTTGCCGGCAACCGCCCTGGTGGATTTGTCAGGCAGAAAGATGATGATGGCGGCATCGGGAATAACGCCGGTGCCCTGCTGCAAGATCAGCGCCCCGGTGGTATCGAGACGGGTCTTGTCGAGCTTGAACGCCGCGCCCATGACCATGCCCGCGGCGGGAGTGCTAGGGGCGACCATTTTTTTCAGGTCCAGCGTCCACTTGGCGTTGCCGGTGTCCGCGTTTACCAGCAGCACGCTGAGAAAGCCAAGCAGGCAGGCGCCAAGATACTTCATGGTGGGTTCCTTTCTTCAGATGCGTGCAGCTCCATGAGCCTTCGTAGTCATCACGCGGAACATGATGACTACGATGAAAAAAGCGGCGGGGACAGGCCCCGCCGCTTTGCATTGCAACTTTACGCTCGCAGCGCGACGTTGACCCAGCAGTGCACGTGCGGCAACACGCGATAGTTCCACACGAAGCCGGGGCCTTCGATGCGCCAGTAGCTCCAGCGGTTGTCGCCGCCGCCGGCGCCGTAGAAGCCGAGGTGAAGGCGTTCGAGGCCGCCGTTGCGGCGCACCAGATCCATGACTTCGTCGGCGTCCTCGCGGCGGTACGGGGCGAGCAACTCGCGCATGACGGACTCGACCAGGCGGCGCTGATCGGCGCTGAGGTCCGCGGCGCCGATGCCGGGGTAGCCGTTCTGGCGGAACGTGTTCGAGCCGCCGCCGGAGGTCGTCATGATGGCGCGGCGGCGCTGCTGTTCGTTAAGCGAGTCATACACGCTCTGGGCCGCGCGGGTCTGCGAACTGAAGACGTTGCGGACGCTGTGCCCATCGGGGCTGTGGCCGTAGTACATCGGGCCGCCGAAGGCGTAATCCGGCTCGGAGTTGCCGTCGCAGCGGACGGTGAGGTGATGGCAGGAGAAGACCCAGGACCACTGGTTGGTGCTGGCGTCGCCGAAGAAATTGGCGCCACAACCGCCGAAGCCGCCGCCGGTGTCCCAGCCGCCATTGCGCGAGAGCTTGGTGAAGCCGTCTTCGCCGGCGCTGATGGCGCGCATGATCCGCTCCAGCAGTTCTTGCTGAGGCCGCGTGTAGACCTGGCTGATGCGTCCATTCATCGCGGCGTTGAAGGTGCGCAGCCGATTGGGATGATCCCAGGCGTAGACATATTGACGCCTCTGCTCGGCGGTGAGGGTTGTCCACAATTCACGGCAGAGCGCTTCGGCCGGACGCGGCGTGGCGGCAGGCGTCGGGATGCGGTGCTGCGCGGCGACGATTGGCGTCAGCGTCGCTCCGGCCAACACGGCCGCGGTGCCGCCGCCTACAACGCGCATGAAGTCGCGGCGATCTACCGATTCGACGCCTGTGCATTCTGGGCAGAGCGGGATTTCGATTTGTGACATGGGTGGCTCCTTTGCGTGGGGTGTGCAGTTCTAGGGCGGATTGTATCAGAAGGTTCCTTATGGGTTCATGAAAAGAGGCGCATTCGCGCGGGCGCTCAACGAATGCAGGACATTTACATCAACTCCGCAATCGGCCGCGGGTCGCGCAACAGATAGTGCGGCCGGCCGGTCGGGTCGGTGATCGTGGTGCGGCCGGCGTCGATGCCGAAATGGCGATAAACGCACGCCAGCACGTTGTCGGGCGTGTAGGGGACGCCGGTCGGTCGCTCGCCACGCGCGTTGGTTGCGCCGATGACTTGCCCGGTGCGCCAACCGCCGCCGGCCATGATCGTGAAGCCCGCTTGCGGCCAATGGTCGCGCCCCGCGCCGCCGTTGACACGCGGCGTACGGCCGAACTCGCCCCAGATGACGGTGGCGACGTTATCGTTCAAGCCGCGGTCGTAGAGGTCGCTAAGGAAGGTCGCGATGGCTTGATCGTATTCGGGCAAGGCGCCGCGCATCTGCACGAAGTTGTTGCCGTGCGTGTCGAAACCGTTACCGAGCGAACGCAGTTGATGCCCGGCGCCGTCGATCGTGACCTGGATCAACGGGACGCCTGCTTCCGCCAGACGGCGTGCGAGCAACAGATGCGGGACTTTGCCGTAGGCGTCGCGCAAGGGCGCCGACTCGCGGCTAATGTCGAAGGCGTCGCGCACGCTCGGGTCGGTAATCATCGCCAGGGCGCGGGCTTGATACGCATCGATTGCCGCCACGCTGCCGCGTGGGTTATCGAGGTCGCGGCTCATCGTGTCGAAGGAACGCAAGAGGGCCGAACGATCCTGCAACCGTTCGAGCGTGACGCCACTGCCGAGGCCGAGGTTGCGCATGACGCCGGGATTGACGATGTCGGGATGGTTGTCGTTGAGCAAGGGCAGTGCGCGCAACGGCGTCGGCACGAACGGGCGATGCGCGTTGCCGAGGAAGGCGCTGTAGACGTCGTAGTTGTCGAGAGCGACATAGGGGGGCAAGCCGCCGTGAGCACGGAACTCGCCGGCTCGGCCTTCGCTGTACAGCTTGCTGAGGATCGAACCGAAGATCGGGTGCGACGCCGTCTTTTCGTTGGCGAGCTTGCCGCCGTAGATGTAGACGGGCGAATGCGCGCCGAGCGCCGGCTGCGTGAAGTCCATGTTGCGCACGATCGTGAACTTGTCAGCGATCTGCGCTTGCCGCGGCATCCATTCGCAGATGTCCATGCCGGGCACGTTGGTCGGAATCGGCTGAAACTCGCCGCGATACTCGGCCGGCGCGTTCGGCTTCAGATCGTACATGTCGAGATGGCTCGGTCCGCCGAAGAGGTAGACCATGATGACCGACTTCGGCGCCGACCGCGCCGGCCCCTGCGCTTGCAGCCGCAGAAGATCGGGCAACGCCAGGCCGGCGACGCTCAAGGCGCCGACGGTGAGACATTCACGGCGCGTGACGCCGTTACACAGTTTACCGTGCGCTTTGCTTGCGATATGGAACATGGTGATCCCCCCGCCTTTTTGCCGCTTGCGGCTTAGTTATTATCGGGTCCCCGGCTGCCTTGCGGTCAGCGATTGCACGGTTTTTTGATCGAGCGTGAGCCGCAGTTGCACGAACGGGCCATTTTCGCCGATCTTGATGTCCGCCAGTTTTGCCTCATTGCCGTCGTAGTTGATACGCGCGTCCTTAGAGAGCGTGTAGGTTTTCTCGTCGACTTCCTCGCGGCTCTTCGGAATCGCGATCGTGATGGTACGCTTCTCGGCATCGACCGCCTTGAGCAAGCCGAGTACCTGCGGTCCCTCGGCCTTGAGCATCATGATGAAGCTCTGGTCCACCGCGAGCTTGGCCATGACCGTCGATCCGACCGGCACGTCCGCGAGCTTGACTTCCTTGATCGACAGGCGACGCCCCTTGCCGTCATCGACGAACACCGACGCCTCCTTGGCAACGATCAACGTGCGCTCTTCGCCCGCATCATCGCCGCGCGCCGGGCGAATCGTCAGTGTCAGCGAACGCTTGCCGGCGTCAATCGCCTTGATGACGCCCATGACCATGGCCCCCTCCGCGACCACGCCAAACACCTGCGTCTTGTCGAGCGACAGCCGCAGGCTCACGATGGCGCCGTCCGTGAGTTCTTCGAGCCTGCCTTCGCGAATCGAGAAGCGTCGGCCGCGGCCATCGTCGATGGCGATCTCGGCATCGGCGGCAACCGTGTAGGTCTTGTCTTCGCCCGGCTGCTCGCGCTGCGTCGGCGGGGAAGTGATCGTCAGCGTGCGTTTCTTCGCGTCAACGGCTTTGAGCATCCCGCGTGCCGTCGGCTCCTCGGCGAGGATGCTCTCCACATTCTTTTGATCGGCGCTCAGTGAAAGGCTGACCGTGATGCCCGCGGACAGATCCTTGAGTTTGCCTTCGCGCACCGCGCTGACGAAGCGGAACGCGCTGCCGAACGCGATCTCCACGTCCTTGGCGAGGGCGTAGCTCTTCTCCGTCGGCGCCACGTCGCGGCCACCGCCCATCGCGATCGTGATCGCCCCGGCATCCACCGACTTGATGACGCCGCGCATTTCGGATCGTACCGGCTCGCGCTGAGCGTTCGCTTGTTGAACCAGGCCGAGCAATAGGGCTGCAAGCAGAAGTGCCGTCCTGAGCATATTGGTTGACATGGGTCTTCCTCGTGAGTACCGGAGAGTTTTCGATCAAGGCGAGCAATGGGCGGATCCTACGCAATGCTACCCAATATCGAATCCTGGTGCAACCAACAATCGGCACGAAATTTCGCTTGCTCGTTCCCAGGCGCCCGTCTGGGAACGAAAAATAAATTAGCGGTGTCAGAACGGCTTGTTATAATCACTCGTCATGAACACCAACGAAACACAACGGCAGCGCGTGTTCGACGCGGTCAAGCCGCGCCGGCTTCTGGACAACGCATTCAAACTCGTCGGCATCCCGAGCCGCACCGGCGAAGCGAAAGCCGTTCTTGATGGCCTGGCCGATATCCTCAGCGCCGAGGGCTTCGCGGTCGAGCGTCCAACAGGCGATTATCCACAGGCGCCCGCGGTCGCGGTGCGTTGGCACGCGCAGAAGCCGGGCAAGACCTTGCAATTCAACGGCCATCTCGACACCGTGCATCTGCCGTTCGTGCCGCCCGCGATCGAAGGCGATCTTCTGCGCGGCAGCGGCTCCTCCGACATGAAGGCTGGCACGGCCGCCGCCGTCGAAGCACTCCTCGCTTTGCGCGACGCCGACGCCCTGGAGCGCGGCGGCATCCTCCTGACCGCGCACGATCTCCACGAGACGCCGTGGGGCGACGGCCGACAGCTGAATGCGCTCATCCGCGCCGGCATCGTGGGCGACGCCGTGCTGATCCCCGAATACCTCAACGAGGTGCTCCCGGTCATCGGCCGCGGCGGGTTCACATGGAAGGTCGAGATCAAACGGCCCGGCGCGCCGATCCACGAGGTGATGCGTCCCAAGGAGCCGAGCGTCATCGCCGCGGGGGCCGAGCTGGTGCGTCGGCTGAGCGCGCTCGATGCGGAGCTGAGCGTCAAGAAGGACGCCCGCGCCGGCGCGGAGAGCTGCTTCATCGGGCAAATCCACGCGGGGGAGATCTTCAATCAATATCCGCAAGTGTGCCGGCTCGAAGGCACGCGCCGCTGGCTGCCGGGCACACTCCATACGGATGCCGACCAGCAATTCCGCCGGCTCATCGCCGAGGTGGCGACGGCGACTGGCACCACCATGACCGCCGACTTGTGTCTGATGCGCGACGCGTTCCTGCTCGATCCGGCCCACCCGTTCGTGTCGATCTTCCAGAGCGTGTATCAGACGGTATCGAATGAGTCGCTGCCGATCGGCGCCAAACCCTTCTGCGATGACGGCAACAGCTTCTGGGCGCTCGCCAACGTGCCAGCCATCACGCACGGCCCGCGCGCCGGCGGCGCCCACACGCTCCAGGAGTGGGTGTCGATCCCCGATCTGACGCGCGTCGCCAAGCTCTACGCGCTGACGGCCCTGGAGTTCTGTTGAGCCGGGGGGGGAGGTTCAGCAACCGCTCAACCGAATGCTAGAGAATGGATTCGATCCGTTCATCGGCCGCTGAGCAGCTCAATCGCGCCGTCCCCGATTGCGGCCGCCGCGCTGACCGCCGCCAGGCTGGTGGCGCGGCTTTTCGGGTACGACCTGGCGGTAATCGAAGTCCGGCAGCGTCACGCGCGGCAAGCGTTGGCCGATGTGCCGTTCGATCTGTGACAGCGATTTTTCCTCCGCCGGCGATACCAGCACGAAGGCGTCCCCCTCTGCTTCGGCGCGCGCGGTTCGGCCAATGCGGGGCACGTAGTCTTCCGGCACGTGCGGCACGTCGAAGCTGATGACGTGCGTGATGTGCGTCACGTCCAGGCCGCGCGCGGCGATGTTGGTCGCCACCATCACCTGGAATTCCTCGCGGCGAAAACCGTCCATCGCGCGGGTGCGCTGCGCTTGCGTCAGGTTGCTGTGCAGCTCGGTCACGGCGAAACCGTCGCCGGCGATCGTCTTGGCCAGCCGCCGCGCCGACGACTTCGTGCGCGTGAAGACCAGCACCGATGGCATTTGCGTGTGCCGCAAGAGATGGCGCAGGAGTGTTGTCTTGAGGTTCTCCGGCACCGGATAAGCCGCCTGGGTGATGCCGACCGCCGGGGCGCTGCGTCTGCCGATCTCGATCGACGTGGGCTTGTGCAGGATTTCCCTGGCCAGCTTGGCGATCACGGGCGGCATCGTCGCGGAGAACAGGAGCGTTTGCTTGCGCGCGGGGAGCCGGCCGATGATCCGTTTAAGGTCCGGCAGAAAACCCATGTCGAGCATGCGGTCGGCCTCGTCCAAAACGAGGATCGTGAGATGATCGAAGCGGGATTGCTGGATGCGCATATGATCGAGCAATCGGCCCGGCGTCGCGACCAGCAACTCGACGCCGCCGCGCAGCGCCTTCTCCTGGGGGACCATCGACGCGCCGCCGACGATCAGCCCGACCCTGAGCGGCGTGTGATAGGCCAGGCCGACGCACACGTCGTCGATCTGCTGAGCGAGCTCGCGCGTCGGCGTCACGATCAGCGTGTGCGTCGTGCCGCGCGGCTTGTGCAGCAATTGATGCAGGATCGGCAACAAGAACGCGGCGGTTTTGCCGGTCCCGGTCTGCGCCGTGGCGATGAGATCGCGCCCCGCCAGGATGTGCGGGATCGCTTCCGCCTGAATGGGCGTCGGCTCGGTGTAGCCCATCTCTCGTGTCGCTTGCACCAAATGGGGGTGCAGACCCAACGCCTTGAATGGCATCGATGGCTCCATGATTTCGTGCGGCGGAGGGCAGGGGATTGCATGGGTCGCCCGTATCCGCGGGAAATGGTTGTTATAGTGGAAGTGACGGCGGAAAAACGCCTGCCTCGATCAAGAGCTGTCGATGCGCGACTCGCAGTTCCAGATTTATCTGAAGAACTTCAATCGTGTTCGACCCACGGCCGTGCGACCGATAAGGTCCGTGTCCATCGGTCATTTTCCGCGCAGCGAGAGGTTCGCCTTGGCATGGATCAAGTCGAGGAACAGGCCAACGGTCTGATAGCTTTGCAACTCGCGTTCTTCCTTGGCGGTCAAACGGTCCGCCTGATTCTTGACTGCCAGTTGGTGCATGCGGACGCGATCGGCTTCATCGAAACTAAGGCGCAGCAGTGCACGGGCAGCCGCCTGAGCGAGCTTCTCATTCGGACGGATGAGCCGATTGAGAATCGCGGCTTCCTCGCCATTGATAGTTGTGGCACGCTTCATGATGGGATTCCGCAGGAGTCGCCAAATGGTTCACGGTTCATTCTAACGCATTCCAAGCGGGACGAAAAGTTGTCGGTCGAATGGGTACCGTGTCGAACTCGTCGGCCTCATTCTTGCGCGAGTCGGGATGGACAAACCCTAAGAATTCATCTGGCAGATGCTTGGCGAGACCTTTCATCGAGCATCCTATCGACGGATGTGCATCTAGCGTTCGCGCGTCGTCGCGCGAACGCTTGACGAATGCAGGCGTTACTTCAACTCCACCGACCAGTACGCGTTGTCGAGGAACGTCTTCCACGACTGGTACTTCTTGCTGGTCAGCTTCATGCTCAAGGTCGGGCTGCGCTTCGGCTTTTCCGGCTTCTTGATCAGGCCCATGTGCGCCTGTTTCGGGGTGCGGCCGCCCTTGCGTACGTTGCAGTCGATGCACGCGCAGACCACGTTCTCCCAGGAGCTTTCGCCGCCTTGCGAGCGCGGCACGATGTGGTCGAGGCTCAACTCGCTCAGCGCGAACTTCTTGCCGCAGTACTGGCACTGGTTCGTGTCGCGCGCGAAAATGTTCCGGCGATTGAACTTGACCGTGTGCTTGGGCAGCTTGTCGTAGCTCGTCAAGCGGATGACGCGCGGCACCTGGATCTCGTTGTTCGAGGTGCGCACCCAGTCGTCCTCCTCCTCACGGAAGTGCTTGGCCCGGAACTCGCTCACCTCGCGCCACGTCTCGAATGTATAGGTCGCGAACTGGCCGTCTTCCAAGCTGACGACCTCGGCCAGCTCCTTGCACAACAGGATGAAGGCGCGGCGCACGTTGATGACGTGCACGGCCATGAACATCTTGTTGAGGACCAAGACGCTGGCGTCCAAAGGCGATGAATGTGAGATCATGAAACCCCCTGTCGCGCGAGGACAATTCGCCGCACGGCTTCGAGCAGCGAAGCGGTGTGTCTGCAAGGTGGATGCGCCCGGGCTAGCGCGGGTTCGAGGTGTTATTATCTTAACAGGCGAAATGCGGTGGTTGCAAGCACTTAAAGATGGGAAAAGATGAATCTTGCGTGAAGCGTAAGGCGTCAACGCGGGCGTGAAACCTTCGAGACCAACGGCCCGACGCGCTTGGATTCGCCGGGCGACCACATGACGGCAGGGTGGTAGATCGAGGAGAGGTCGATCGTCTCGTCAAAGGCCAGATCGCGCGGGTAGGTGGCGTTGGCGAGCATGCGCTGCGGGTCGAAGATCTGCGCCTTGCAGCAGGCGGCGACGACCATCTCCGAGCAGAACCAGCGCGTGCGGTCGTAATGCGTCTTGCCGAATAGAGTGCGGCGCAGTCCCGAACGGGCGTTGACCGGCGTGCCCTGGAGGATGACCCGTCCGAGAGCGAAGCCTTTGCCTGCCTGGGAGTAGGCGAAGTCGGTCAGCTCGCGCGACTGCTCCGCGGTCAACGGCTCGCGAAGTCGTCGGACCATGACGTCGCCGGGGTAGCCGTTGAAACGATCCTCGACATCCATGATGACGACCTTCGACGTGATGAGCCGCGGACCGGTGAGTTCGAGCAGCGCCGGTTTCCCGTCGGTGTTGGCGATGACCATGCAAATGTGCGTGGGGGCGGCAGTACCGGCGATCTTGTAGACGAAGTGCCGGAACTTGTTGAAATCGTCACAGATAGCCAGGTCGCCGGGTTGCGGATTGTAGGGGATATTCTGCACGCGCTGGTCGGCGACGATCATCGTGAGCAGGCCGACGGCTGCGGGAGCGGCAGCAGACGGACGCAACGACGCGGGCTGGACGGGGATGGGTTGCCCCCAGGAAGGGAAACAGACACCTAGAAAGACGCCAAACGCAACCGTCCGAGGCAATCGCATCGTTCCCCTCGCGTTTCCTCAAGGTGGCCCCGGCGCGCACAATTCTTGGCAGGAATGTCCTGATGCCGGATCGCGTTGATATATGGTTATCATTCGTATTCCACGGCCGGAGAATTCAGCGGACTTGCCCAGTTCGCCAAGCAACCTGTGAGCGTCCGCTCATGCTCCCCGCACGACCGGCACGGTCGGCTTGAACGCGCGATTTCGTTCACGTCGTCTATCGGAGGAAAAGTTGCCCTAGGCGGTCCGATTAGGCGCTGGTTTGTAGAGTAGCTCGAACGTTTGACCCACCTGGCGAACTTGGCGTTCGCGCGGCGCCGCGCGCGAACACTTGGCGGCTGGCGTTGAGGCATGCAGAAATGAAAAGCGAGGCCGAATCGTTTCGGCCCCGCGCTGGGGTGAGGATATCCACGTTGCCAAGTGGATGGAGGAACTTTCAAACAAGCGCGAACTCTTCAGCTTCCTTCTCGGCCTCGATCTCATCGCGCACTCGGCGCGTCAACTGGAGGACGAAGGCGATGTCGTGCAGCATTTCTTCGACGCGCTCGCGACTGCTTTCGGTGTACTGCTGGTCGAGCATTTCGAGTTTTCGATTCCGGATCATGATCGGACTCCATTTATGTTCGAGATGGTTGTTTCCGTGTTTTACCTGACGAGAAAGTAGTAATGCACGCCTCGTGCCAGTGGATCAACTTGCCAGCAAATTGTTTGCATGTATTGGATGTTAAACAGTTTGCGGATTCGGCAAGCTGGTAGAGAGCTGGCAGGCGCATAGTGTACAAAATGTAACTTATGCAATCGAGTAGGTAATTTTTGTACAATCGTGTTGAAGTGCGGCCGGAGGTGAAACGGGGACTGGCATGGTGCGCAAGATTCTCGCCTGGTGCGTGCATGGCTACACCACTCTGGGACTGGTGTGCGCGGGGGGCATCGCGGTCGCCATCATCGAGCAGGACTTCCAGTTCGCGTTCTTCCTGATGTTCGTCGCCACCGTCGTGGACGCGACCGACGGCGTCATGGCCCGTGCCGTCAAGGTCAGGGAAGTGACGCCCCACTTCGACGGGCGTCGGCTCGACGATCTGATCGACTTTCAAACCTTCACGACGCTGCCGCTCTTGCTGGTGTGGCGCGCTGACCTCCTCCATGGCGAGTCGCCGGCCTGGCTGCTCGCACCCCTCCTGGCGAGCGCGTACGGCTTCTGCCAGGTGTCCGCGAAGACCGACGACGGCTATTTCCTCGGCTTTCCGTCGTACTGGAACATCGTGGCGTTCTATCTTTATTTGCTGCGGCCGCCGGCGTGGTTGACGATCGGCTTGCTCGTGTTCTTCGCGGTGATGACTTTCGTGCCGGCGCGCTATCTATATCCAACGCATCGCGGCAGACTCAATCGCTGGACCAATGTGCTCGGCGCGATTTGGGGCGTACTCGTCGTGTGGATCGTGTGGCGATTGCCGGGCGAGCCCTCACCCCCGGCCCCTCTCCCAGAGGGAGAGGGGAGAAATACCGCCGTCTTGACGTTGATTTCGTTGACGTTTCCAGCGTACTATCTGCTCGTCTCTTGGTGGATCAGCATCCGGATCGTGATCCGCGCATATCGGCAGGCGGTGAAAAAATCGGCGCATTCCTCTTCTGATTCGCCGCCCGCTTCGCTACAATAGTCAATTCCCGATTCTCTGAAGTTCGCCATGGTGGCGTACTGATTCGGGCAGCCTCTTACCTCAGATTGATCCCTCCCCAATTGAGCGCTCCCCACATCACGAGCGCGAATCCCCCAGCGGCGTTGAGGGCATCGGAAGGAATTCTCTCGCATGGTTAATCGGAATCTGCTCCGCCAGTACGATCTCGCCGAGGACGACCTCGAGCAACAACTCGCGGAAGCCATGGGTCTGGACAACTATGACCCCGCCCATCCCGTCGTCAGCTTCGACGATGGGGAAGAATTCGACGTCAACAACATCATCAAGGGCCGCGTCCTCAATATCCTCGGCGACGAAGTCGTCGTGGACGTCGGCTACAAGAGCGAAGGCGTCATCGCGCTCGAGGAATGGAAAGACGACGGCATGGACAAGGCCGTCCCGCCCAAAATCGGCGATGAAATCCTCGTGCTGCTCGAATCGGTCGAAGACGAATCGGGCGCCATCGTCCTCTCCTATCGCAAGGCCAAACGCCAAAAGGAATGGGAAGACATCATCGCCAAGCACAAGGAAGGCGATGTCGTCTCCGGCATGGTCACGCGCAAAATCAAGGGCGGCCTGCTCGTCAACATCGGCGTCAACGTCTTTTTGCCCGCGTCGCAAGTCGACATTCGCCGACCGCCGGACATCGGCGACTACATCGGCCGCTCGATCGACTGCAAGATCCTCAAGATCGACGAGGCCCGCCGCAACATCGTCGTCAGCCGGCGCAAGCTCATCGAGGACGACCGCACCGAGCGAAAATCCAAGCTGCTCGCCGAGATCGAGACGGGCCAGATCCGCAAAGGCACCGTCAAGAACATCGCCGAGTTCGGCGCCTTCGTCGATCTGGGCGGCATCGACGGCCTCCTGCACATCACCGACATGAGCTGGGGCCGCGTCAATAATCCGCACGAAGTCGTCAAGATCGATCAAGAGCTCGAAGTCTACATCATCAACGTCGACAAAGAGCGCGAGAAGATCGCCCTGGGCCTCAAGCAGAAATCGAAAAGCCCCTGGGAAGATGTGGCCGGCAAGTACCCGATCGCCAGCCGGCATCATGGCGAGGTCGTCAACGTCATGTCCTACGGCGCCTTCGTCAAGCTCGAACCGGGCATCGAGGGCCTGGTCCACATCAGCGAAATGTCGTGGACCAAGCGCATCAACCATCCCAACGAGCTCGTCTCCATTGGCGATGCGATTGAAGTGCAGGTCCTCAACATCAACAAGGACAAGCAAGAGATCTCGCTCGGCATCAAGCAGGTCCAGCCCAATCCGTGGGACAAGGTCGCCGAACGCTACCCGACCAACTTGCAGGTTGAGGGCGTCGTGCGCAACCTCACCAACTATGGCGCCTTCATCGAAATCGAGGAAGGCATCGACGGCCTCTTGCACGTCAGCGATATGAGCTGGGTGCGCAAGGTCGGCCATCCGTCGGACGTGCTCAATAAAGGCGACAAGGTCAAGTGCATCGTCCTTTCCGTCGATCAAGAGAAACGCCGCATCGCGCTGGGCCTCAAGCAGATGGCCAACGATCCGTGGGAAGGCGACATCCCAGGCCGTTACCATCCGGGCGACACCGTCAAGGGCAAGGTGACGAAGATCACCAACTTCGGCGTCTTCATCGAGCTGGAGCCAGGGCTGGAAGGCCTCTTGCACATCTCGGAGCTATCCGACGGCAAGGTCGAGAAGCCGGAAACGCTGGTCAAGCAGGACCAGGAAATCGAAGTGCGCGTGTTGCGCGTGGACCCGGCGGAGCGCAAGATCGGCCTGAGCCGCAAGACCGTTGCCGACGAGGAAGCTTCGCCCGCAGCTGGCGAACAGCCTGCCGACGAGCCCGCCGGCGGCACGAAAGCACCGCGCGAGCTGCGCGGCGGCACGGGGTCGGGCGGCAACCTCATCAACATGCCCGAAGCGGGCGCCAAGGAGGGGTGATCGCGGTGGTTTCCCCGTTTAGCGCTCACTGGGCCCAGCGAGCGCTAAGGCGAGCGGCAGAAAATAGAATACCAACCCGAAGCGTTAGCGAGGGATGCAGTGGCCCTCGCTAACGCTTCGGGTTGGTATAGTAACTCCTGCCGGTCGCCTAAACGGGAAACGCCTGCTGCTCTCAAGATTCCGATAGTAGGGATATTATCGGCCTACGCTTCGCCCAAAAACGCCTTGCGAATATTTGCTTTTGCGGACAGCATCGGTTAAAATAGTCATGCTACCTGGGCAAATTGGGCGAAGTCTGCGCTGCCGCGCACCTGTAATTCCGAGGCCTCTCTGATGCGACGCAACCACCTCCTGACTCGACGGTCCGGCACGACCATCGCCGAGATCATGGTTGTGATCGCCATCATCTCAAGTTTGTCCACCCTCAGCTTTGTTTCGTTTACGGCCGCAAAGCGTTTCGGCAACCGTATCGAAAACGCAACCGCCAAGGCCATTGCAGAGATCAATCGCACCACAACGAAGAACCCGGGCATCCCACTCGTCCAGACGCCTGCGCCAAGCCTACCGCAGGCGCGGCCCGAACGGATTTCCGGTCAATATTTTGTCGGGTTCTCGAAGATGGTGAGCGATCCACAAGCCGAGGCCCAACGCCTGGCCAATCTCGTGGGAGGGCAAGTTCGCCATGTTTACACGCAGGGGCTTTATGGCTGCGGCCTGATGTGTGATGATTCCAAAGCACAGCTGTTGGCCCTCGATCCTGCGGTGAGGAACGTCGAACAGGCACGCTACGTCTATCCCGCCGCGGTGCCGAACAACATCAAGCGCGTGCATTCAAATGGAATCCGCGGCACGGGTCCAGCGGGATTCCGCATGAACTCGGCGACGGCGACGCCACCGCGCTGGGACCAGACTGCGGCTAACACCCGCTATGGCGTGCCCGCAAGCATGTATCGATTCAGCTCGAGTGGTGGCGCGCGCCCCGCAGTGCCTATTACGGGACGCGTTCTTGTCACCGGCTCTAACGCCAGCACGGGCACGACCATTGCGATTCTGGACACCGGCATCGACAATACTCACCCGGACTTGAACGTGATCGCCGCCGTCGACTTCACGGGCGGAAATAACCCGATGGACGTCGATGGCCATGGCACCCACGTCGCCGGCGTGGTGGCCGCCAGGGATCAGAGCGCAGGCGTCGGCGTCGTCGGCGTCTATCCGGGGGCTGCGCTAATCAATCTCAAAGTGATGGACGACATTAACCGCGCGGTACCCACGGGCAATGTCGAATCGGTTACTATTTCGAGCAGCGGCTTTCCGTTTTTTACCCATGTCAATGCCCTGCGCGTCCGGAGCACCAGCCATAAATTGAGCACTGGCAACCAGATCGTCATCACTGGCGTAACCTTCACGGGCGCGCCTTTCACCTCGGCCAATGCTCCGCAGCTTTCCATCGTCGCGGCTGCTACGAATTACACAATAACTAAAATCAATTCCAACGAATTCTTTCTAAACAATACCAACAATACAACCGGTGGCCCGGCCACCGCAAACACCGGCACCTGGACACGCGTCACGGCGGGAAGCCTGAACGACAACGCGGGCAGCAATCTGGATGTGCTTTCCGCCCTGTCGAACTACGTGATTCCCAACGCCAGATCGATTGGCGTGTGCCTGATGCCGTTCGAAACCGGCGGTGTCGATCCTGAAATGAATAATCTGATAGATACGGCTGGCAACTTGGGGGTACTGATGGTCGCGGCGGCGGGCAATAACGCCGGCGCCAACGCGAAGACCACGAATTCGCCTTCGAGCGCCAGTCAGGCGATTGTCGTGGGCGCCATCCAGGATAGCGACGGCGTGCCTTACGTCTCCAGCAAACTCATCGCCAGTGAGGATGTTATCACCGGTTATAGCAACACGAACGCGGATCTCTACGCCCCGGGCGGTCTGGACCCCACAGTCGTTCCAGGCGGCCCCTACTATTTCATCCGGTCAACAATTCCCATAGCCGGCGCCTTGGCCAATCTACCCGCTCCCTTCGACCCATACAGTACCCAAATCAACGGCAACGTGGTCCCTGCGAATCGCGGGTTTGGAACATCTTTCGCGGCCGCTCACGTGGCCGGCATGATGGCCTTGATGATCGACCCGAATTCCCAGATCGGCTTTGTCGTCGGGTCGGGAGGCGCCACCACTTCGTACCGCTTGCATATGACGAACAAGACCAGCGCCGTCGCCGCGTTGACCAATCTAACGCGCCGCACCGAGTCCGTGCAGGTTGTTAACCCATTCACCAAGTCCATGTGGGTGAAAACGACGGCCGTCGGCCCCTTTTTCAACCTGACGACGGTCACGCCGTTCACGATTGACTTCTTGCCCAATGACGATGTCGCCGAGCCGGGCGGCCGCCGAGTTCCCATCGCCAATTTCTACGCGAATTCAGGCGGCATCGCCGGTCTCGCCGTCTTCCCAGGGCATTCGCAATAACCTACCGCGCGCGGCAATTAATCCTCAATCAAGCGAAGCCATGCCGTGCTCGCCTGGAAATATTTTGGGAAACTCGAAATCCCTTGGAGTTTCTGCGGTGTTTGATGAAGTAGTTACGCATCATCACCACCAGCAGAAAGGGATTTCGAGTGAATGCC
>SXGT01933821.1_pt1 | contig 19341 bp, 13 predicted proteins | sample 3176221 | NCBI WGS metagenome assembly SXGT01 (sample SAMN11356862, study PRJNA531348) | freshwater metagenome | isolation source: freshwater sample F1-120 | place: China: Fuxian Lake, Yuxi | collected 2017-12-25
AATCAGCAAGATCATCTTATCCGCCATACTGCCCAAACAGGTCAGCTTTGTCCATTGCCAGGTCGGCGCTGTAAGATAGCCCGGTCCGGTCACGGACAATTTCCATGGTCTGTTTTGCTTCGCGTTGCATCACTTTTATCCCGTGGTTCAATACATCTTGAACCTGCATGGGGTGGTTGTGATAATAGTCCCGTCTTTCACGGATGGGGTCCAAAAAATTATTGAGCGCGAAGATCAGTTTTTGCTTCACTTCAACATCACTGACTTTACCTGCGGTATAGCGCTGCTTAAGTTCGGCCACTTCCTGCAAATTTGGATTAAATGCATCGTGATAAATAAACACTGGGTTGCCATCCACGTGGCCAGGGTCGGTGGCGCGCAATCGGGTTGGGTCGGTGTACATACCCATAACCTTTTCTGAAAGGGTAGCTGCATCATCTGCCAAGTAAATGGCATTATGCAGGCTTTTACTCATCTTGTTCTTACCATCGGTACCAACCAGCATTGGAAGGTCGCTGAGCAGGTCTTGTGGTTCATCGAATGTTTGACCGTAAATATGGTTAAAACGGGCGGCTAACTCGCGGGCTAATTCTACATGGCTTTGGTTGTCTTTGCCTACCGGCACCACCTGTGCGCGGGGCAGCAGGATATCTACGGCTTGCAATACCGGGTAACCAAGCAAGCCGAATGGCATACTGCTGATATGGGCATCTCGTGCCATTTCCTTGAGGGTAGGGATCCTTTGCAAACGGCTAACCGAGACCAACATTTCGAAGATAAGGTTGAGTTGGAAAGTCTCTGGAATGGCAGATTGGACATAAATAGTGCTTTTATTGGGGTCGATCCCTACTGCCAAATAATCGATCGCGATCTCGCGGATGTAGAAGGGCAGGTCTTTGATGTAGTTGGGTTCTGGTTTGGTAGTTAGCGTGTGCAAGTCAGCAATGATGAAGTACGATTCGAATGAATCTTGGTGAGAGAGGCGGTTTGCGAGCGAGCCTACATAATGACCCAGATGCAGGCGGCCGGTTGGTCGATCGCCAGTAAGCAACCTTGGTTTGGGAGTTTGTTGTGTCATTTCTTTTCATTCCTTTCTTCGAATGATTTAGCCTAAAAATTATTTTCGGCAAGATGGATTGCACGCAGGGTGGCGGATGCCTTGTTGATTGTTTCCTGATACTCATTGGCGGGAATGGAATCAGCTACTATACCTGCCCCGGCTTGTACGGTGAAGCGGTCGCCATCGGCTACCAATGTTCGGATGGTCAGGCAGGTGTCCATCGTGCCATCGAACCCGAAGTATCCGACCATACCTCCATAAGGACCGCGGTGGTCCAATTCCAATTGGCTGATGATCTGCATGGCACGGATCTTGGGGGCTCCGCTGACAGTGCCGGCCGGAAAAGCCGAGCGAACGAGGTCGAAAGCTGTCAGGTTTGGTTTTAGCTTTCCCTCTACATTCGAGACCAAATGCATCACGTGGCTGTATTTTTCGATGGTCGCATAATCGGTGACGTTGACAGTACCAAATTGGCAAACACGCCCCAAGTCATTTCGGCCCAAATCAACCAACATCACGTGTTCAGCGGTCTCTTTGGGGTCGGTCAACAGGTCGGCTGTTAAGGCCTCATCCTCGGCAGGGTTAGCTCCGCGCTTGCGTGTACCTGCAATCGGCCTCACAGTTGCGATGCCGTCTTCCAATCTCACAAACATCTCTGGACTGGCGCCAACGATCGCAAACGGTCGCGGTAATGCCTGGCCAAGGTCAAAAAAATACAGGTAAGGCGATGGATTCAACTGACGAAGGCGGCGATAGACGTTGAACGGATCGGCGTCTGAAACTTTGCTAAACTGTTGAGATAAAACCACCTGAAAAATATCTCCGGCACGAATGTGATCCTTTGCAGAATGTACCATCGCGGCAAATTGATATTCGCTCATATTGGGTTTTTCATCCCAGGCTGCTACTGGTGTTTGGATGGGTGGACTAAACGATGCGTGGAGCAGGCGCATTACCGCATTGATGCGGGACTGGGCTTTTTGTTCATCACCATCGAGAAGGTGGGTAAGAATAAACAGACTGTGGCGGGCATGGTCAAATGCGATGATCGTATCTGTTAGCAGGTAATGCCCCAAAGGCGACTGACCAGGGTGGATATGAGGTTTTAGGCTGGGTTCAAAGTAGCGCACCATTTCAAAACCCATATATCCTACCAAGCCGCCAATAAACCTCGGTAAACCGGGAATGTGTTCCACAGGGTATTTGGCCAACTCAGATTGCAAAAAGAAGGTGGGATCTTCATCCGCAGCGAGCGGACGTATTTGGCTGCCATTCTCGCGGATGATCTCGATTCGGTCATGATACAGGATATATTGCGCCACAGGATTGATCCCGATAAACGAGTAACGGGCGATCTTGTTGCCGCCCTCGACAGATTCCAGCAAGAAGGAGGGGGCTTCGTTCTTGAGTTTGAGATAAACACTGATGGGCGTATCGAGGTCGGCGGGAATCTCTTTAAAAATGGTACGTATTTTGGCTTTTGCCATATGCAGCCTCCTGGGTAGCACGGAATAAAAAAAATCCCAATTCGTCCAAAATTGGGACGAGAAAGGGATTCCCGCGGTGCCACCCAGATTGGTACCTTGAAAGATACCCGCTTGGTTCATCAGCATCCCATCATTAGGGAGATTGATGCTGCCAGATAACGTTGGCAGTTTACGGGAAGGTGTACTTGGCTCGCGCCGTTCTACCGCCCAACTCCATGGTCCATTCTCGCCTTGCGCTTTTACCCTGCTCACACCTTCTGAGGGCTCTCTGAAAATCGCTTTAGGGGATACTCGTCCACATCTGTGTTTTTATTTTTTATTGTTAAGTTTTTATTATAACCAGCGGAGAAGGATTGTCAAGCAGGGGTTTGTGGTTTAATGAAAATAAGAAATGGAGGATGAAAAAAATGACAAAACAGGAACAAGTTTCTTGGTTGGCCATTGTGATTGTACTATTGGCTGGTGCGGCACTGGCATTGGCCGGCAGCAGCCAAAGCGTTTTTGTTTTTGGGCTACCTGTTTTCGGGCTGAGTGTTGCACTGGCCATTGGCATGCAATGGTTGGCGTTTGTGCCTGCATACTTGCGGCAAACTGAACGATTTTACGACCTGACGGGCGGGCTTACATACCTGGCCACCCTCAGCTTGGCATGGTGGGTTGGTGGTCGCGATGATACACGGTCCATGGTGGTATTTGCTTTGTGCGCGATTTGGGCAATTCGTCTGGCGAGCTTTTTGTTCTTGCGGATTCACCATGCAGGCAAGGACAGCCGATTTGATGAGATAAAACCCTCATTGCCGCGATTTTTAATGGCTTGGACGTTGCAAGGCTTGTGGGTATCGCTTACGGCCAGCGCAGCCTATGCCATTTTGGCTGATCCCGCCAAGGTTGGCCCCGATATTTATTTATGGGTAGGTGCCGCTGTATGGCTGGTTGGTTTTGCGATAGAAGTGATCGCTGATGCCCAAAAAAGCGCCTTCCGTGCTGATCCCGCCAACCGCGGACGTTTCATCGACAATGGATTGTGGGCGGTTAGCCGCCACCCGAATTATTTGGGAGAGATCATTTTATGGGTGGGTGTATTGATCATCGCCATTCCGGTTTTACAATCGTGGCAATGGGTGGTTGTACTTTCTCCATTATTTGTGTGGTTGTTGTTAACCAAGGTTAGTGGCGTGCCTATGTTGGAAGCCAAGGCAGACAAGACGTGGGGAGGGCAAACTGATTATGAAGAATATAAACGCTCCACTCCCATTTTGTGGCCACGAATAGGCCGTTGACATTTTGTTCCAATGAGGACTGGTTTTGCTACCAGTCGAACCAGTCCTCATTTCCAGGGCTTTCGTTGATCTCATGCAGGCCGGTACCATCCACGTTGAGTACAAAGATTTGTTGGCCGTTTTGCTCCACCCCTTTGCCTACACCATAAAAAGCGATTCTTTTGCCATCCGGTGAAACACGCAGGCAATGAGACGGGGTGATATGTGCAGGCAAGTTGGTGATCTGCTTAAGATCTGATCCAGTAACGCCGATCGACCAAATCTCAATTTTACTGGAACGGTTGGAGAGGAAGAAGATCGTCTGCCCGTCGGATGACCAAGCGGCATCAAGTTCTCCCAAATTGGCGGCCTCGGGGGTTAATTGCTTATTCCCGATACCCTCGGTTCCTACCAAAAATAACCTGCCTCCGGGGTTTGGGTTGCCGATGGCATTTTGGGTATAAACCACCAGACCACCCAAGGGTGATACTTGTGGCCATTGGCTGAATTCTGGCCCATTGAAAGTTAATTGCCGAACATCGCTTCCATCAGCGTTCATCACAAATAGGTTGCGTGTGTCTTGCCATCTGAAAGATGTAAAGACGATCTGATTGCCGTCGGGTGTCCAATCGGGGAACATATCCTTGGCTGGGTCGGAAGTCAGGCGGGTTAGCTGGGTTCCATCGGCACTTATGACATAAATGTCATTGTTTCCATCTTGGGTGGTTCCGCTAAATGCAACCCTGCACCGCTCAGGAGACCAAGCTGGTTCGCTCTGGCGGAAGGGCTGCGGCGCGCCAAGAATGTTCATATTTCCATCCGTTGGGTTCAGCAAATATAAATCTGTGAGGGTATCCAGGGTTGGATCATCGTATGCAACCACCATCCAATCAGCGTACTGTGGGCAACCACCGTCTGGCCATTGAATGCTGGCTGGTGTTGTTGTTGCAGCAACGTCGCTGGGTATGCCTGGGGTATTGCTGCTATTCCTGGCCAAAGTCGGCTTTTCTGGTTGAGTATTTGTGGATAGCAATTGGAAAGGTGCCTTGCAGCCCAACGCAACAAGGACCAGAGACAAGGTAAGCAATAATAACGATATTGGTCTGGCCATATTACTTCCAATGTGGAATCAAGTGGTCATTTGCGACAGTTGTTACCTTCATTCGTATCTTACCTCCATTATGGCATAAAAAACGCATGAATTGGGAAGATATGTCTTATAGGCGTGGTCCGGAGGCAACTACCTCCGGTGGTATCCCGGTACCAAACTTTGCGAAGTTATCCAAAAAGCGTTGGGCTAAGTCGCGATATCGACGATCATACTCTGCCCGGGTTGGCCAGCCATTGTACGGTACCAGAACACTATCTGGAACATCAGGGCAATGGATCGGCACCTCGAAGCCAAATAATGGATCAGTAGTGAAATTATCCTTAACATCCAAATTGCCCGATAAGGCAGCTTGAAGTAACTGACGGGTGTAGCGGATTGAAATGCGTTTGCCAATTCCGTATGGGCCGCCAACCCAGCCTGTATTCACCAACCAGCAACGCGAATGGTAACGCTCAATCTTCCGACGAAGCAAATCAGCATAGCGGTATGGGTGATGTACCATAAAAGGACCGCCAAAACAGGCACTAAATGTGATCTCAGGATCTTTGCCAAGCCCCACCTCGGTGCCTCCAATTTTGGAAGTGTACCCGGAAATGAATTGGTACAACGCCTGGTTGGGGGTAAGGCGGGCAATCGGCGGTAATACACCGTTGGCATCACAAGTAAGCAAAATGATGTTGCGGGGGTGTCCGGCTTTCCCTGCCGGAACAGCGTTTTCAATGTATTGAAGAGGATACGAGGCACGGGTGTTTTCGGTGAGGCTGTCATCGTCCAGGTCAAAGCGGCGGCTGAGGGGATCGAAGGGCACATTTTCCAGAATTGTGCCGTATCGGTGGGTAGCATTATAGATCTGGGGTTCAGCTAAAGGTGATAGGCCGATCACTTTGGCGTAACAACCCCCCTCGAAATTGAAAACCCCGTTATCACTCCAGCCATGCTCGTCATCTCCAATAAGTCGACGGGTGGGGTCTGCCGAAAGTGTGGTTTTGCCGGTTCCGCTTAACCCAAAAAACAGGGCTACATCGTTTGGATCAGTGGGGCTTACATTGGCGCTGCAGTGCATTGGTAAAACTCCTTGCAACGGCAGCAAGTAATTGAGAATAGTAAAAACCGATTTTTTAATCTCGCCGGCATAGGCGGTGTTGCCAATAATGGCCAACTTGCGTTCAAATGACAGGCAAATAAATGTATCGCTGTTACTGGAATCTACCGAGGAAGAGGCCGCGAAGCCTGGCAAAGCCAGCAAGGTAAACTCAGGCATAAACGATTTGTAATCATCCAGTTTTTGAGGATGCAAGAACATATTACGCGCAAAATGGCTATGCCAAGCCAATTCGGTGATTATCCGAACCGGGTATTGGTGATCGGGATCGGCGCCAGCAAATATATCCTGCACGAACACATCGCGTCCCTGCAAATAGCCCAACATTCTTTCGTACAAAATGTCAAACTTGGCCGGTTCAAAAGGGCGGTTATACGTACCCCACCAAATATTTCCTTCGCTATTGGTTTCTCTCACTACAAATTTATCGTTGGCGCTGCGGGCTGTATGTTTGCCAGTGTAGGCGCAAAGTGCTCCACCTTCCACCAGGTTTCCCTCGCCCCTAAAAATTGATTCCTCAACCAACGCTTCTGTGGGCAAGTTCCAGTAGGCCAAACGCAGGTTCGAAAGACCATGGTTGGCCAATGCAAAATCGGCTTTACGCCGCTGGGCAATCTCTTCGGCAGGGGTTTTGATCTTCAGCAGGTTGTTCATATCCGCTCCTATTCAAGTAAGGGCTTTATAACCAGTCACGAACTACACGTCGGTCGCCAATATAGATCTCGTTGGGGCTTTGCGGGTCCAAAGCCCATTTTAGGCGAGCGACGCCTTCGGTCACATCTTTGGCAGACCCGGCAAGAGAAAGCCTGATGTGACCTTCCATGCCAAATTCTTTACCGGGAACGGTTACCAACATGGCTTTTTCCAACAAAAAGCGGCTTAGGGCAACCGAATCATGGTTGTAAGCGCGGAAATCTGGCAGTGCGTAAAATGTACCCATTGGAGGTTGTAAGCGGGCGCCGGAAAAGGTACGCAGTTCTTGCAAAAAGATCTCTCGGTTGTTCTGAATCTGTAAGCGAAGCGCTTCCACGATCGCTTGCAGGCCATTCAAGGCACCTTCGGCGGCAGCCTGGCTGACGGCCGACACTCCCGAAGTGGTTTGGACAGTTACGTTGGCCATAACCCGCACCAATGTTCTGGGCGCTATTACCCAACCTACCCTAAAACCTGTCATGCCATAGATCTTGGCCACACCATTGACAACCACAATGTGCGTCTCATCAATATCTTTGTTGGTATATCCATATGCGGGTGGGGCAGTAATGCCATCAAACACCAGCTTATGGTAAATATCGTCGCAGATCATGAAAATGTTCTTGCTTTCACAAAGCTGGGCAATTTCTTGGATCAGCTTGGCTGGATAAACAGCGCCAGATGGGTTGTTGGGGCTGTTAACCACGATAGCCCGGGTATAAGAGGTAATTGCGCGTTCAATTTCTTTGATCTTAGGGGTAAACCTGCCGTCCTCAGGTGTAACGATCACGGGTCGGCCGTAACACATCTTTACCATCTGCGGGTAACTTACCCAATAAGGCGCTAAGATGATCACCTCATCTTGAGGATTGAGGATTGAGTAAAACAAATTGAAAAGGGATTGTTTGGCTCCGTTGGTTACCAACACATTTTCAGGAGTTACTTGGCGAGAATAATTTTCTTCAGTGTATCGAATGATCGCTTTTTTTAGTGCCAGGCTGCCATCGGCGGGCATATATTTTACTTCGCCACTCGTCAGTTTGGCTGCGCCAGCCAAAACAGCCGCAAGGGGAGTTTTGTTTTTCGGTTCGCCAATACCCAAGTGGATCACAGCCTCGCCACGCTCTTTTAGCAAGCGGGCTTGATCGTTGAGTGCAAATGTAGGTGATTCGGCAATTTCACAGGCAACTTTGCTGAATTTCATGAATGCCTCCTTTTTTCAAACTTCTCTAACTTCCATTATAGGGACTAATTACCCCCCCAACGCAATGTGTAATTAATCACTGTTTTTGATGAATTGTCGTATGATTAATATATGTATAGAAACCCAAATCGAATACGAGTCCTCTTAATTGAAGCCAATGTTGGTGATGCAAAATTGGTAACCGAGTATTTGACTGAGGATACCGTAAGCGATTTTGTACTTTGCCATGTGGTGAGCCTGGCTATGGCGATGGAAAAATTGGCCGCCCAGGAAGTAGACGTAACCTTGGTGGACTTATGTTTGCCGGATGCCAACGGATTGGAGGTAGTGCACGAAATTAACCTCAGATTTCCTGCAATTCCAATATTGATCCATACCGGACTTGAAAATGAGAAATTGGCATTGGCTGCTATTGAAACCGGAGCTCAGGATTTTTTGCAAAAAGGGAAGTGTAATGGCCAGGCACTTGCTCAGGCTATCAGGTTTGCCATTCAACGGAAACGCGCCATGGAGCATTACCGGTTTCAGGCGACGCACGACCCCCTTACCAAACTCCCGAACCGTGTGTTGTTAAAAGACCGATTGCAACATTCGATTGAGCGTGCGGATCGGCACCTTCGTAGCAACAAGAAAAACTGGCATTTGGCTGTTATGCTATTTGACCTGGACCATTTTAAGGATGTGAATGATACGTATGGCCATCTATTTGGGGATCAACTCCTTAAGTCAGTCGCCAACAGGCTTATAGAATCGTTTCGGAAACCAGATACGATTGCACGGTTTGGTGGAGATGAATTTGTGGTAATTTTTGAAGGAGTAAAAGGCCGCAAAGAAGCAATCAACCTGGCCGAAAAATTACGAGAAACTTTTACGATCCCATTTTTGGTAGAGGGACGAAAAATTTTCATTACCTCCAGTATTGGGGTGGCTTGTTTTCCGGAATCCGCTATGGATGCAGACGAATTGATCCGCATTGCCGATTTGGCAATGTATACTGCAAAACAAAAACGGAATTCTTTTGCTTTTTCGTAACCAATATTCTTAAACGGCTGTAAAGTTTTTTTTGTGTAATCTATAGAGGTTTTGGTTTTGGGTCAAACGCGTAGACCAGAATACTTAGTTTAAAAAAGAGGCTTCCAATTAATTATTGGAAGCAGCTTTTTAACAATAACCCATCAGTGGTTAGATCGCCGGGACCTGCAGATAGGCGATCACACCCGAAACAAGGGCAATGATGCCAAGCGCGGAAAACAAAATGCGCATCTTGCTTTGTTCTGACAACAACGAAGCCCAAGCCGCAAAGGCCAAACCCACAGCGGTGATCAACATTACTAATTGCAGTCCATCACCACGTTCATCGTAAGCGCCAGCGAATGCAAAATTGGAATCCGCTTCGGCAAATTTTTCATTGGCAGATGCGTACATCGCTTCGTAATAAGCGTCGCTAAAGGGCTCATCTGGGTTGGCGGCGATTGCGTCAGTCAGTTCCTGAGAAAAATTGGCTTGATAGTACTCACTTCGTTCACCATCGTTATCCAAAGCCCAACTATCGAAAAGTGAATAATCGTAAACGATAAATTGGTTGGCTGTAAGGTATTCGGAGTTTGCATCCGTAAGAGCCTGCATGCCTGCAATCTCATTCTTATTCTGGTCGCTATCGGCCATGGCACCCTGATAGCTTGCGATACCGGTAAAAATACTTAATAAGGCAATCAGGGTGCCCAATATGATCTCACTGCCCAATTTTTGCAAACCGAACTTGTTTTCCATAAATTCACTTCTCCTTATGTTAGGTTGTGTATTCGATGGGGTTCAAAAATACTGTTCAAATGGAGCAGGGTAACACATCTGAGGCGACTTGCCAAATATTGGCAAAAACGAACCTCCATAATAAAAAGGGCATCTCAAAAAAAATTAAGATGCCCGTAATTCATACTTCAATCCCTCTGCTGTGCGTTAAGCCTGTTTTATGGCTTCCCAGCCGGCATATTTGGCGGTGCTTCCAAGCTCAGCCTCAATGCGAAGAAGTTGATTGTACTTGGCAACTCTGTCAGACCGGGCCGGCGCGCCTGTCTTGATTTGGCCGGTATTAAGAGCGACAGCAAGGTCTGCAATGGTAGCGTCTTCAGTCTCTCCGGATCGATGACTTGTTACAGCTCGCCATCCGTTACGGTGGCAAGCTTCAACAGCTTCGATGGTCTCGGTGAGTGAACCGATTTGATTTACTTTTACCAACAAGGCATTGGCAGCATTCTCTTGGATGGCGCGGCGTACACGTTGTGGGTTAGTCACCAATAAGTCATCGCCGACGATCTGGCATTTGTCGCCAAAGGTCTTTACGGCAAGCTTCCAGCTCTCCCAGTCATCCTGGGCAAGGCCGTCTTCAATTGAAACGATCGGGTAATCCTTGACCCATTTTGCCCAAAATTCTACCATCTGCTCGCCGGTCAATTTCTTGCCTTCCTTGCGCAGGTTGTACATCTTGGTGTCTTCTTCGTAAAGTTCGCTGGCGGCTGGGTCCAGGGCGATGGCAACATCTGCGCCGCGACCAGCCTTAAAGCCTGCCTTTGCAACCGCGGCCAAGATCACCTCAAGAGCTTCTGCATTGCTCTTCAAAGCGGGGGCGTAACCACCTTCGTCACCTACAAGAGTGGCGTAGCCTTTTTCTTTCAGTACGCTCTTTAATGCATGGTAAATCTCTGCACCCCAGCGAAGCCCTTCGCTGAAGGAGGGAGCGCCAAAGGGCATTACCATAAATTCTTGCATATCGGTGCTTTGCCAGGCTGTGTGAGCACCACCGTTGAGAATGTTCATCATAGGAACTGGAAGTACATGGGCATATACACCACCAAGATAGCGGTAGAGCGGCAAGCCGAGGCTGTTGGCAGCGGCTTTGGCTACTGCCAGGCTAACGCCTAAAATGGCGTTTGCACCCAGCTTGCTTTTATTGGGGGTGCCATCCAATTCCAGCAATTCAGCATCAATGGCCTTCTGGTCGGTGGCATCCCAGCCGAACAGAGCGTCGGAAATGGTGTCGTTGACGTTTGCAACTGCATTGAGGGTGCCTTTGCCCATATAGCGGCCATTGTCGCCATCGCGAAGTTCGAGTGCTTCGTGGATGCCTGTGGAGGCGCCAGAGGGAACTGCTGCGCGACCCCAAGAGCCATCACCCAACACCACTTCTACCTCAACGGTAGGGTTGCCGCGGCTGTCGAGGATTTCCAGCGCGCTAATGCTTTCAATTGTTGTATCCATATTTTTTCTCCTTCGAGTTTGCCTGCGCAGACCTATGTGCGGGCTTAATGTTGTTGTTTCGCGTACTCAACAATGGCGCGCAAAAAACCTAAAAATAACGGATGCGGCCGATTGGGACGGGACAAAAATTCGGGGTGGAACTGGCTTGCAACCATGTAGGGGTGGTCACGGATCTCACTGATTTCTACCAGCTTGCCGTCGGGCGAAAGACCGGAGAAAACCATTCCTGCATTTTCGAAATCTTCGCGGTACTTGTTATTAAACTCCCAGCGGTGCCGATGTCTTTCATCAATATGTTGGGTCTGGTAGGCTGAGGCAGCCTTTGTACCAGGCTTAATTTCGCAAGGGTAAAGGCCAAGCCGCATCGTTCCACCCATGTCAGTTATTGAACGTTGGTCATTCATCAGATCAATAACAGGGTGGCTAGTCGAGCGGTCAAATTCGCTGCTATTGGCATCGGCAAAACCTAACACATTACGTGCAAATTCGATACACATCAGTTGCATTCCCAAACACAAACCCAAATAAGGGATCTTGTTCTCTCGGGCATAGCGCGCTGCCATGATCTTGCCTTCAGTTCCCCGGCTGCCAAAACCACCGGGAACAATGATGCCGTCGACCGCGTTGAGCCGGTCGAGATTTTTATCCCGCTCCAACTCGGCGCTATGGATCCACTCAATACTCGCTTCAACACCGGCTTCTAACGCGGCGTGCTTAATTGCCTCGCGGACCGACATGTATGCATCTTCCAATTCAACATACTTGCCCACCAAAGCAATTTTTACCGGTGGTTTGGGCATGTTTACTCGCTGAACGATCGTCTCCCACTCACCATAGTTGGGCTTTTGACGCGATTCCAATTTTAACAAACCAAGAACATAGTCCGGCAGGCCACTTTTTTCAAGCAACAAAGGAATTTCGTACAATACTTTACTGGTGACCATCGGAACAACTGCTGCTTTATCCACATCGCAGAACAGCGCAATTTTGTCGCACAAGTCGCGGGCAACAGGGTGGTCGCTGCGGGCAATAATAATATTTGGAGAAATACCGATAGAGCGGAGGGCGGCTACGGAGTGTTGGGTTGGCTTGGTTTTTAATTCGTGTGTGGCACCAATATAAGGTAGCCAGGTAACATGCACAAATAGGACGTTTTCGCGACCGACTTCGTTACGAAGTTGGCGCAACGATTCAAGAAATGGTTGTGATTCAATGTCACCTACTGTACCACCTACCTCGCAAAGCACTATATCGGGTTTGTGAGTTTCGGCTACCAATGCAACGCGTCGTTTGATTTCATTGGTGATGTGCGGAATGACTTGAATCGTACCACCGAGATAATCTCCCTTGCGTTCTTTTGTGATGATCTCGTTATAAACCTGTCCAGCGGTAAAGTTACTCACTCTGGTGGCTCGAATATCAATGAAACGCTCGTAATGGCCAAGGTCCAAGTCAGTTTCGGCGCCATCATCCAAAACAAAAACCTCACCGTGCTGATATGGGCTCATGGTGCCAGGATCAACATTGATGTAAGGGTCCAACTTTTGCACCGCAACGGTAAGACCGCGTTCTTTCAGGGTCCTGCCCAATGCCGCAGCGGTAACGCCTTTGCCAACTGAGCTTACTACTCCGCCGGTGAAAAAGATATACTTGGTAGCCATTTGTCCTCGAGTGCCTTTTTGCGGTTCAAAATTTTGGATATACAATAACCTAAAAATTATACCGCTTAAAAAACCATGGCTCCGAAAAATGGAATTCTTGCTTCTATTAAAAAGGAGGGCAGATTTTAAAGTTCTGCCGGCCAATGGCTTTAATAAACTGGAATAGGTGCCAACTTGATTCCTTTAATAAAATAATTTCAGGCTATAATTGGCAACAATAATTAACATTCAAACCAACGGAAACTCATTATGCCAGATCTGGAACTTGCACCTATATTCGACGCCTTGCCAGAGATCGTACTAAGCATTGCCAAGACACCCCAACCGGTAATCTTGTATGCCAATGGAGCTTTGGCGCTGCATACAAAATACTTGCCTGCGGATTTAATGGGTAACCCCGAAGCCTTGTCGGCACTGGTGCATCCGGATGACCGCCAGGCATTTATAGCCATGTTACAGCCAGGGCCACCCCGCTTGGGTCGTTTCCGCCTGATCTCGAAGGATGGAAAAGCATTACAGGTGGAGGGAAGTTTTTCTGATATTCATACAAAAAATACAGAATTATCCAGTACGCAGGTAGTGCTTCGGGTTTTGAATCTCGGTGTGGTTTTTACCGCAAACAAATATATTCATGGCGCCGAAGGCACCAGCGGGCAATTTAAGGAACATTACCTCGATCAACTCGCCCTTGTTGCCGAAACTGGCCGAACATTCGGTGATGCTGCCACTTTGCAAGATATTTACGAATTCCTTGGCAACGCTGCATTACGATTATTCCCTGATTGCGCCATTTGTTTTGTTTCCCGCTACCTTCCGGCCCAACAGCAAATTGCAATGGTTTATGGCATGGTAGATGGTGAGCGACAAGACATCACCGCGATCCCTAATGCAGAGTTGGATCACTCTGCCCAGGGCACCCAAAGCAAAGCGATTTTGGAAAAAAAGCCGATCATCATTCCTGATTTGGTGGAACACCGTGGTGGCCCAGCCAATATTGGAAAATTGCTTGGAAACGAAGAAAAAGGTCAAATCCCAAGATCGTCATTGTTGGTTCCCATTATGTGCCAAAACCAAGTATTGGGTGTGGTTCAGGTGCAATCTGCCATTGTGGAACGATTTAGTTTGGAGGACGCAAATTTATTGTTGGTAGTAGCCAATACTGCCGCAAGTGTGATGTTGGCAATAACCAAACAAAACCAAATGGCAGAAGCCTATGACCGAACCATTGAAGGTTGGGGCCAAGCAGTCGAGTTGCGAGACCGTGAAAGTATCGGACATACTTTGCGCGTAGCCGAACTTGGTGTTCGCTTAGCGAAACGATTAGGAATTGGCGGAGAGGAATTGGTAAACCTGCGCAGGGGCGCGTTGATGCACGACATCGGCAAGTTGGGTGTATCTGATTCCATTTTATTAAAACCCGGGCCATTGGATGTTGACGAAGTGCACGAGATGCGAAAACACCCGCAATTCGCTTATGACATGCTCAAGAACATCAGTTTTATGAAGGACGCATTGGATATTCCGTACGCCCATCACGAACGATGGGACGGCGAGGGGTACCCTCGCGGTTTACGCGGAAACCGAATTCCGATGGCAGCGCGGATCTTTTCTTTGGTAGATAGCTACGATGCCATGTTGTCAGACCGACCTTTTCGCCGTGCCTGGTCTATTCACCAGGTCATTGAATACATAGAGACCAGTGCAGGAAAACTGTTTGATCCCGACATCGCCAAGGAATTTCTGGCCATGATACGCGAGGAAATGGCCGAAAAACGGAAAAAAGCAGACGGGAGTTAGCGAAAAGGTCTGCTTCACCTGGTTGCTCGCATACCAGAGGATTTTTCTCACTACATAATTTTTAAACTGATCATCCAACCTCCCCTTGTTTTGTGAGGACACCCGAAATTGATTTGCTGGGAAACCCCCAGCGTGTATTTCGGGTTTCGATTGGACCCGATGCAAAATCTGTGGTTTGGACCAATCTTGGAGTTTTGGGCCCGAGCCAATATGAGGGGATCTAAAGGTTGATGCTGCCAGACAAGATCTTAGTGGTAGAGACGTGTTGGTGGCGATAGGTAAGCATGTGTGTTAAACTTAATAGTTGCCGCAAATCGGCATTTTCACCATGACTGATAACATCCCTTTCCTTATTACCGGCCTGGGTAACCCGGGCAAAGAATACGCCGCAAACCGCCATAATATTGGTTTTATGGCTGTCGATGCCTTTGTAAAACAGCATCGCCTGCTCAATATGAAAGTGCAAGCCAAGGCAATCGTTTATAGCGGTATGTTGGAAGGCCATAAAGTGATCTTGGCCAAACCGCAAACATTCATGAACTTGTCAGGCCAATCGGTGCAAGCCCTGGTCAATTTCTACAAACTGCCATTGGAGAATATCATCATCGTCCACGATGACCTGGACCTGCCTTTTGGAATGTTGCGAATCCGCCCGGAAGGCGGTGCTGGCGGCCAAAACGGTATCAGATCCATTATTGAGAAGTTGGGTACCAACATTTTCCCCCGAATGCGTATGGGTATAGACAGGCCTCCTGGCCGAATGGATGCCGCCGCCTTTGTGCTGCAAGACTTCAACAAAGAACAGGCTGAAGCGTTGCCAACTTTGTTGGAGAAAGCAGTCGATGGGTTGAACACATGGTTGATGGCCGGCATAACCGAAGCAATGAATAAATTCAACAATAAGTAGCCATGCAAAAGATTCTGGATGCCATTCGCGGTCTGCCTCCTTTTGGGCAATTTGCCGATGCTGTACAAAAAGATCAGGCGATGTATCCGATCTCGGTACCCCGATCATTTCGGTTGCCCTTATTGGCCGCATTAGAGCCCAGCCTGAACCGCCCGTTGGTAGTGGTTAGTGACCGGTTTGACCATGCGACACGCCTTTATGAGGAGATGAGTGTGTGGCTGCCCGAGGGCAATTGCTACTTGTTCTCTGAACCTACTCCACTTTTTTACGAAGACTCAGCCTGGGAGATGTCTACCCGTCGAGACCGCATGCAGGTGTTGACATTGCTTTCAGCTTACAACATCCCCTTCGCAAAAAAGCCTGCCCAACCCCCCATCATCTTTACCACTACCCGCGCGCTGATGACCCGAACGATTCCGCGCCGGGATTTCATCAGAAATATCAAGAAGTTGGCCCTAAATGGCCAAATTAACCCCGATACTCTATTCACCGATCTTTATGCAATTGGTTACCAAACAACCGATATTGTGTTGGAACCGGGGCAGATCAGCCGCCGTGGTGGGATTTTGGATATTTGGGTGCCGAGCGCTGCGTTTCCTTATCGGGTGGAGTTTTTTGACATCGAGATAGAATCGATCCGCGAGTTTGACCATGCCAGCCAGCGAACCTTGCGAAAATTGGAGGAGATCTTCATCACACCGGCACGTGAGTTCATAGCTTCCGCCGGAAGCATTACCGCTGATGAACCCGATCCTGTACGCGAATTTAATTTACCACTTTACCACAGCGCGGTGGAATCAATGATTGACCATTTGCCGCGGCGGAGCCTAATTTTCCTGGTAGACCCACACATGATCGAGGGTACTTCCCATGAGATCGAGGAGCAGGCGGTGCGGTTGCGTACTGAGTTGGTAAAGGACAATCTTCTCGATGCTGAGTTCCCTGTGCCATACCTTGCATGGGGCGAAGTGTTAGACTCGATGGCCGCGCTGACAGTTTACAAGTTTAGCCATGAAACGGAAGGTGAGCCAGCCAACCCTTTTGGAGAAGTGCTGGCTCATGATGAGCGATTTGCCGGGAAATTAAAACCGTTCATGGAGTATGTGCTTGAAAAAGTATTGGTCCGGCAACAAGTAGTGATAGCCAGCCGGCAGGTGGAACGACTACGTGAGTTGTGGCGTGAGACTGCACGCAATGCAGCTTTGCAACCAGGGGAGCTGGACCAAGTCGTGGATAATCCGCGATTCCATCACACCGAGGTGTCGGAAGGTTTTGTGCTGATGACCGGCCAGGTTGGCCTGCATTTGTTAACTGATTCCGAGATCTTTGGTTGGGAAAAGGTGCACACACGCAAACCCCGCGGTGCCGCTTATCAGGCATCTCCAGAAGCCAATTATGGAGATTTGAAGGTTGGTGACCCTGTTGTTCATGTAGATTATGGCATTGGCCGCTTTACCGGCATGGTAAAACGCATGCTCGATAACTACGAACGGGAATATATCGTCGTGGAGTACAAAGGTGGCGATCAGCTGTATGTACCCATCTTCCAGGCAGACCGTATCACCCGCTATATTAGCACCGATGGCAGCCTGCCAGACATTACCCGCCTGGGCACAAACGAGTGGAGCAACGCCAAGGCCAGTGTAAAAGAGGCGGTAAAAAAGGTGGCTGAGGAGCTATTACAACTGTATGCCACTCGCCAAACTGTAACAGGCTATACATTTAAGCCCGATACCGCATGGCAAAAAGAGCTGGAGGATAGTTTTCCGTACGTTGAGACAACTGACCAACTGAAAGCATTGGCGGATATTAAGAAGGATATGGAATCGGCCCGTCCAATGGACCGCTTGTTATGTGGCGATGTTGGTTATGGCAAAACCGAGGTCGCCTTGCGTGCTGCCTTCAAGGCTGTGCAAGACGGCAAGCAGGTGGCAGTGCTGGTGCCTACCACTGTCCTGGCGCTTCAGCATTTCGAGACTTTTCGTCAACGTTTGGCGGCTTTCCCTGTCAGCATCGAGATGCTCTCCCGGTTTAAGACGGCCCAAGAACAAGATGCGATCATCAGACGGTTGGGCGAGGGAAGCGTGGATATCGTGATCGGTACTCACCGCCTTATTTCTCAGGATGTGCGATTTAAGGACCTTGGCCTGGTTGTAATCGATGAAGAGCAACGATTTGGAGTTACCCATAAAGAACACCTAAAGAACCTGCGGGTAGAAGTGGACGTGCTTACATTAACCGCCACACCCATTCCGCGCACATTATATATGGCCCTTAGCGGTGTACGCGACATTTCCAACCTAAACACTCCGCCAGAAGAGCGCTTGCCGGTGATCACGCATATTGGCCCGTACTCACCCAAAGTGGTGCGCCAGGCGATACTGCGTGAGATGGAGCGTGGTGGCCAGGTCTTTTTTGTTCACAACCGTGTGCAGACCATCTACTCCATGAGGATGCATCTGGAAAAGCTGGTGCCCGAAGCCAAAATTGGGGTTGGCCATGGCCAAATGGATGAAAAAGGATTGGAAAAAGTAATGCACCAATTCTCTGAGGGGCATCTGGATGTATTGCTTTCTACAACCATCATTGAAAGCGGATTGGATATTCCCAATGCCAATACCTTGATCATAGACAGGGCAGATACCTTTGGGTTGGCGCAGTTGTACCAGTTGCGTGGGCGGGTTGGCAGGGCTGCAAGCCGCGCTTACGCATATTTCTTTAGGCACCGTAGGCGGCTACCCAGCGCGGAAGGACAAGAGCGGCTGGATGTGCTGGCCGAAAATACCCACCTGGGTGCCGGTTACTCGATCGCCATGAGGGATTTGGAGATCCGCGGGGCGGGCGAACTATTGGGAATGCGTCAGTCTGGCCATATTGTAGCTGTTGGTTTTAATTTGTACACCCGCATGCTGGCCAGCGAAGTAAAGCGATTGAAGTCTGCCATGCGTACACTGGCGAAAGAATCCGGCCAACCTTCGATGGAGATACCGGATGAGAGTGGCACACTGTTTGAGGAAGAACTGCGAGAGCCGGTAACTGTTGAGTTGCCATTGGCGATAGGCCTGCCCAGCGCATACATTCCCAAGCAAGAGATGCGCTTGCGCATATACCGCCGTATAGCGAGTATGCGCGACCCTGAGGAGTTGATACCATTGGCGATGGAATTTGAGGACAGATTTGGCCCCATGCCTGAGATGTGCAGCAATCTGTTTTTCCAGATGCGCATAAAACTAATGGCAGATGCGGTGGGGTTGGCTTCAGTGAGTGTGGAGAATGGCCAAGTAGTGCTTAAATTCCCGGCATTAAGCGAAAATATGGCCCAGCGGATGCTTGGCGACCTTAACCCGCGCATACGCGGGGGAAAAAACGCTTATTGGTGTAATATCCTCAAATTGGAGGATTGGAAACCAGCCCTGATCGACATCCTCTCCACCTTGGCTGAACGTACCATAACCGTGGGTGGATAGCCTTTTAGCATCTTGGCCTGAACCAGATCTTTTCTTGTTGCATGCTCGCTTTTTTTGGGGATTGATCAATTTGCATGCTTTGAATCTGATGATTATTGGGAAACCTCATAGACTGATGGTTTTTTTCGGGAACTTTTTTCCCCTAACCGCTGTGCCGTGTGTTGCGAAGTCGCGAAGCGTCTGTGGAAGGAGAGATGGAATTAAATGAAGACCCCGCTGTGCCGTGTGTTGCGAAGTCGCGAAGCGTCTGTGGAAGGAGAGATGGAATTAAATGAAGACCCCGCTGTGCCGTGTGTTGCGAAGTCGCGAAGCGTCTGTGGAAGGAGAGATGGAATTAA
>SXGT01493794.1_pt1 | contig 19340 bp, 23 predicted proteins | sample 3176221 | NCBI WGS metagenome assembly SXGT01 (sample SAMN11356862, study PRJNA531348) | freshwater metagenome | isolation source: freshwater sample F1-120 | place: China: Fuxian Lake, Yuxi | collected 2017-12-25
ACGATGATGACCTGCCGCCGCTTTCTGGCATTCCTGAAGTGCGGGACCAGCTCCTCAAACACTGACTTCGGATCGAGGTTTTCTTCCGGCTGGTCGATGATGAGCGGCCGACGGTCCTGCGCGTCGATTACCAGATACAAAAGGAGCAAGACAATCCCCCGCGTGCCGGGCGAAAGCTGCTCAATGGCCACGCCGTCATACGTGATGCTGTACTGCATTTCGATATGGTCGGTGCTGTATAGCCACGCGGCCACGCTCTGAATCCATGCGGGCTTCTTTGCGGGGGTGATCGTTGACGGCATGGCCTTTGTGATTTCTTGGTGCATCTCCTTCAGAAAGGCTTGCATCGCATCTCCCACTTGCTCCGCCGTGCCATTGCTCCATGCGGGAACCAGATGCTTAACGGCCTGCCCCTCCAGTGCCCCATGCCCACGAAGGAGGGAGTCCTTGCGAAGATCGAGCAGCTTTTCCCCAGCACGAATCCAAGCCGCCAAGTCGATCTCTCTAGACACCGAAAGGCGAAGCCGTTTCAAGGAGCCGGTCGCGTCTTTGAGTGTGGCCTGAAGCGGGGCATATAACTCCTCAAGTATTCGCTTTTCTTCGAGGAACGACTGGAAGACCTCGACATACAACGTTCGCCGCCGCTCCATGAGATTCTTCTTGCGCTCCTCGGCTCCATTTGCGAGGACCAGTTCTCCAGCTGCCTTCTCTTGCAGTTTGGTGTCGGCTGTAAGCTGTGCTTGAAGCTGTCCGTAACGAACTTGTTTTTGCCCATCAAGCCCGACGAGTTCTTTGGCCTTATCGCGTTCGGTGGTGAGCGTCTTTTGCGGCCACTTCTCCGGCGGGTCTTTCGTAATGTCGACCGGCTCCGCACCGCCGTCGACAATCCTGTTAATTTGAACAGTTATGGCGTCGAGACGGGTTTGCAGTATTGCGTCTACTTGGCCCTTGAATACCAGCTCGAAATTGGCCCATTGCTCTTCTGAAAGACCGGTTTCGGCAAATATCTCCTTCAGGCGAACAAGCCGTTGAGGATTGGTGATGTTCCTGGCGTTCTCGACATCCTTTTTCAGGTCATCGACCCGCATCTTCGAGCGGTTCAATTTCTCGATAGCACTGTTCATTTTCGCCAAAGCAGTTTCAAGTAGAGTCAGCCGCGCAGCGTGGGCCTCTTTGTCTTTGGGGATCAGCAGCTTCATGTCGGCGGTGGTTTTTGCAATCCTCGCCGTCCGCTCCGTTTGCTCCTTCGTGATGGTGGCAATTTTGGCGTGCAGTATTTCCTCGGCATTCACTTGGTCAGACGTATTGGCAATGGCCTCTTGCGCAATCTGCCGGTTGCTTTTGATGGGGTTGAGGTGAATCTCAGCAAGCTCCTCAAACGACGACGCATCGCATCTGTCAGAACGCTCCGTCGCGTCGAAAATCACCCGCTCAATTTCCTTGCGAAGCTCAACGGCCAGACCCTCCGCAGAGCAAAGCTGTTCGACGAACTGCTGCGACAGGTATCGGACCATCTCACCGCCCGCGTTAGGGGATGGGCAGCTCATCCACCTCCTCATGTAGGCATCGTCACCCCAGTAAAGATGAATTTCAGCTCCTTCGAGATGATTGGTAGGGTTGGATGCCCTGTGGATAAAGGACGTGTTAATGGCTAAGGGAGAGGTAGCGTCCGAGCCAATTGCCAGAATATCGGCCAAAGCGGTTTTGCCTGACCCGCGCGAACCAATAATCGCAACCAGCCCAGGATTGAATGGGATTTCACCGTTTCCAATCCAGGGTGTCTTTTTGGTCATAATTCGCGCAATACACTGGCTGGAATCGTGGCGGGCGGGAGCATGTTCTCCAATCCATATCCTCTCCTCAGGCTCCAGTAGCCCCTGCCGTAGGGCGTCAAATGTCGGGTCGCCCTTGATCCAGCAATGGCGACTTTCTATGGGCTTGCATGTCTTCGCGACGGAATGGGAATCACAGCCATGAAGGCATGGCTTCACCCCGCCGTATTTGGCCTCCAGTGCCTTGATGTCGTCGCTTGGATTCTTGCCAAGCCAAAAGTCCCTCGTCCTCGCATTGGACGAAAAGATGACATGGGCGAACGATTCTATCTCTTGCCTCAGTGCGGCAAAGGATGCGTCATTCTGTAGGCCGGCGGTTCCGTCGTTGTTGCTGGCCGCCACCGCGACGAGGCAGTTTTCAGCTACCCATTTATCGTTGCGGAACAATTTCCGAAATTGTTCGAGGGGCACTTTGAATTGGTTTGCGCCGACAGTGCGCGCGGGACCGGCCTCAATTGCTCCGTTGTGATGTGCCTGCCCAAGCCGCGCAAGCTCCGCCAGATTGCAGCGGTAAGGATTTCCCTTGTATTCAAATTCCAATGCAGACAATGCCCGTTCTATCTGCTCAACGTGGTCGGCATCATCTGGGCAGAAAAGCAGATGGAGGTTGATCCCTTTAATCTTGTCGGTTTCCACTGTCATTCGGAACTCGACGTTCGGGAATACCATCTTGACGTTCGGAAGACGCCCTGAAGCTATTTGTGCTTTGACTGCCTTGTAGCATTCGATGGAAACGTAGTCAGTAACCCCCAAAACCTCGACCGCAGGTGCGGCGTTCTCAATCGCCTTGAGGTATCCGTCCCAGTCATTCAGGAACTGGTCATTAATCAGCGTGCCGGGGGCGTGGAGATGGGGATTCCAACGGCGCCAATGCGAGCCGCTTTCGAACGGATTGATTTCGTCTGTCACCATAATTTTCTAGCCCGCATATTGGGGTCATGGCGCAGAAATGATTGTTCTACATACTCCGTTATAGCCCCTTCACTCGTGGCGCCGTCGAGCATTGGGATGAAGAATAGAGTATTCGCGTCAGTGTATGAAAACAACGCAGTGAGGGATGCTGCCACTGGTTAAGCCCCTTATTGATTGCGGAATTCATTCGAAACCATAATGGTGGTGGAGCAAATCTTCCGAACCGGAAATTGGCGATGGAATCAAGCGAACCGAATCGAGCGACCTCCGAAGATGGCACGGTGATCCGTAGCACGGCTGATCGCATCGCGAATGAAGCCAACATCGCCGCTATCGACAAGCTGATTGGGCCGACGAAATTCACCCACATCGTTGCTTGGGGTAAGTGCCTCGGCTTCACGCCGGAGACGGTTTATAGTGGACCCCAAAAACTGGACAGACAGCCTAGGAATTCTTTCCTATTCAAGGGAGGGTTTTGCCATGGGCAAGAGAGGCGGCAATACGGTCCATCGTTCAAGGCCAGAATGGCCTTGCAAGCCATTCGGAAAAGGAAGGGAATCCATCCAATAACGGGTCCATTTGGGATTCCTCCGGCCGTTGTACCATTCCCCCGACCTTTGGAAAAAGATGACGGAAGGTAATGTTGCCAAACGGGGGTTTTCGCCTGAGGATGGCGGGCCAGCCACCAGGAAAAATCACCAAGGTCGTTGATTACTTGGAATTAACTTACCGCCTTGGGGTGTCGTTTTGCATGGCTGGTTACCTTATGAAAAGATTCCACAGGGGGAAATTTATTGGTTGGATGGACCGGTTTATTAGAAGTGATTGGGAGCACCCTTTGAGTTTACGAACCGCCCGGCCGTTCGTTCCAAGCTTTACTTTGCGGAAAGGCAGCAAATGTTTCCAGCAATTTCAGGGTCAAATTTGAGTTGCGCCTGCCATCGAACAGTTTCGTGTAAAGTTGTTCTGAGACTTGATATTCACGGAGGCCGCGTCGACAAATACTGCATCGCCAGGACTGTTCGTGTATATGTAGTTCCCGTCCAAGAGCACGCAGTAATTAATAGGGTTTCCACTAGGGCGCGAGAGTTTGATTGCGTGGCCATTTGTGCCATTTAGGCAAACGATGTGGTTGCCGTGTATCCACAAGGGACCGTCAGACTTGACTGCACCATAGAAGTTGATCAGGATTATTCCCTTGTCTCCGTTGTCGCCGTAGGACTTGCCGTGGAAGCGATTGTTCCAAATTTCGAACTCCGTATTTACCATCTCAAGGGCGATTAGGGACGCTTGATCGCGGGTGGTATAGACATCGTTTCCGACTACCTTTCCGAGCCTTCCCGAGATCTCAATTCCGCCAAAGCAGCGGTTGTTAGAAAACGTATATAGCTCCGCGTTGGGGTGAGCGTTGAGCGCGATACCGTAGCCTGCCCTATACGTCGTCAGATGGCAATTATCGACCACGACTTGCCGATTGATGATCGACAAGGGGCCACCACCACCGAGAGTTATCGCATGGGTGATCCCGATACTTGTACTGTTCACTATGCGCACATTCTGCGAATCGGAAATCGAGATTCCGTAGCTGTCTCCATGGGTTTCGACGCCAGGAGCCAAAAGCGAAGTCATATCGACTGAGACATTGGAAATCGCTACATCAAGGCAGTTCTGAATGTTAAGCAGTGTTTTATACGATCCCTCAAGCCGGACTCGTTCGATCGTGATACCATGTCCATTCGAAACCTGTAGGCCGTACTCGCCAGTGTTGGCGACGCCGGTGCCGATTATCGTTAGATCTCTCAAGACGAACGGTTTAACCTGGCCCAAAACTCTGACCTTAAGATTAACTGTTGGATAGTCATACTGGATCGTCCCAATCAGACTGACAATGGTCTGGTCAGCCGTGATCGCAGCAACCTTGAGAAGTTCCCCAGCGAATAAATCCCTGGCCTGATAGCACCAGGGAATCTTCAAATCAGGCTGGTTCGGATCTGGAGCCTTCTCAGTCTGAGTGAAATCGCCGAAGCTATCAGGCGCCTGATCACGGAGCATTAACACATTGCCGACCCTGATTGCACCTTGAGGAAGGGGTTGCTTGAACCTGAGCTCTTTGTCGAACCGACGGGGAACCTGTGTGAGTGAATTGCCGATAAGGGACCAATTGCTGCGGACAGCGGATAAGACGCAGGGAGAGAAATTCTCCGAGATTTCGCCGCTGGCTGTAATCACAGTAGCGCCGGGCCCGTCGCCGTTCACGACCGTGACCCATTTTGGAATCACAATACCTTTCGTGATTTTGTACTCTCCGGCAGGAAAGTAAATAACTTCATAGATCGGCTGTCCCGGGTTACCCAATTGGTCGAACAGTTGATTGACAGTGGACCCCGGATGGCCCTGCAACCATTCAAGAACGTTGAGACTGCTCATCAGAACCCCTTGTAACTTCTTTCCACCCTACCTGCGGAGACTATATATCATCGATTGTTAATTCGGTACAAGCCGACATTTCGAATCTCTCTGCTAGGGTTAGGGTGAATTCGAAAGAAGGAATCGGGCAAACAAATCCTCCGCTGCGGATAGAATTATTCTCAACGAAACTAGCGAAGGGATTTGAACCAACCTTTTTTCAGGCGAACTGTGGATTTGCGTGGATTTCCCGCAAAGAATCGAAAATCGATAAGTTGAGTTTGAACCCAATATTCGACCACCAGATTTCGCCCTATCAACAAAAAAATAAGCGTCACCATGCAGACGAGAGGTTTCTTTCGAAAAAACTTTCGGGACGACAGGACTGCTATTGAACATATTCTGGCAGGGACCAAGGCACGGTCGTTGGAGTCACCCATCGTTCGCACGTTGACGGGAAACGCATGGAATTGAGCATCCGTGAACGAGCTTGATAGCAGACAGCCCTTCCTGATGCACGGGTCGCGAGGCCGGATACAAGGACCCTCTGTACCAATATTTGTTGAGACCAATTATGGTCAATATGGTTTAATGGTTTTAGTGGGGGTGAAGCGATGGTTAAAAGCGATCTGATTCGTTCGGCGTAGCCCGCCCTTAAAAGCCCCACCCGGAAAAGTTTGGTACGACAAACCATTGCCCAGGCGGAACCTGATTCCAAACACGGAACCCAAAAGGAATAGTCCCTATAGTTTGGCCCTCGCCGTTGGTTGGGACAACCTTTGGGTACCATTCCGGTCCACCATCCCAATGCAATACCCCTCAAACACACATCCATTGGTGCAACCAAAGGAAGGTGAACTTAAAACTTTTGGTCGCAAACATGTTGACTCGTACCGCCAGGCCGACACCTAGGCACCCTCGTCACCTTCATCGTCGCCCTTCGCTCCTAGAGCCTCGTTGCCATGCCATCCATCGAAGATGTAACGGATTTACAATCGAGTGGCTGCGCCGGGTGGCGTGTGCCCGAAAGGTGGTCCTTGAGAAAAACAGTAGAAAATACGGACGGGGGCGAGGGGCTCTGCGACGTATTTGAGGAAACTTGCGGGATCCGATTGCCCGCTTGGTGCCCGCCGGGGTCACCCTGGCCAGGAGACAGGATCATGGGTTTTCAACTAGACGAATTCCTTCGGCTGCGTCGATACGTTTACCACCTGACTTCGCACGAGAACCTGCGCCGCCTCAAGCGGACCGGGCGGATGGACTGCGCCGCTGAGCTGATCCTTCGATCGGACAGGCCGGAACTGCTGCGCGAGCGGCGAGTGGAGCACGTGCCTCTCCTGATCGACGGAGAGACTGTTTGGCTGCGGGACCAGTTGCCACTGAAAGCGGGGTGCATCGCTTTCGAGGAGGGGTGGGACCAGGCGAAGCTGGTCGAGCACATCAACCGGCGAGTGTTCTTCTGGCCCGGCCGGGCCGACGGCTTCAGTGGTTATGGTCTGCGCCACTTGGGGAGATATTTCGATGAGGGACCGGCCTTGCTGCGTATCCCCCTTGATAAACTGTTGGAGGTAAATGAAGGGAACGTGCCCCGGTTCTGTGCATTCAACTCCGGTTCGCCTCGCGTCGTCGGCGGCAAGAAAAGTCCGCGCGGGTCGAAGACCTTCGTGAAGGCTGAGGAATTCCCAAAGAAATGCACAGAGGTCGTCGAGGTCACGTTCGAGGGAGGCGTGAACCTTCCGCACGAAACGGAGGCCCGCTTTGTCACCGTCACCCCCTGGGGGCCGATTACTTCGGAAGAGACGAACCCCGGTGAGCCAGTGAGGAAAAAAAATGACCAACGATGGGACGCATGCGGGGCCGAAGGTGTACCTGTGGGGTGACCGGGGCCTGGTCTCTTCGTTCTTCCTCGATCTATCGGCTAATCCCTCCTTCGAGCGGTGGGACGCTTTCCTCGAAATGATTCGCTTCCCGGTACCGGGGCGGGTGACAGGGGCTTGGTCCGTGGTGCAGCCTGCCTTCGGGAACAAAGGGTTCGGTCACCCGGACTGCGTCGCGAGGATTGTTTTCGAGGGTGGGTCGATTGCGGTCCTGTTCCTTGAGGCAAAACTAACCACTTACCATAAGTCTTCCTGGCCGTCATCGAAACGGCTGCGAAAGCAGTTCAACAGCAAACTGAACGGCCAGATTGAACTGAATCACAGACTCGCACTCGCACTCCAAGGGTATGCAATTGATCAAGATGATCTGCGCGAGCCGGATTGGGTCGTCGGAACGGACTATGTTACGCTCAACGGAAGGCCCAGAGTGCTGAAAGACTTGTCCGTCCGCCGACAATTGGCCGCCGAACTGGCCGGGAGGGCTGCTGACGAGTACTACCACGTCACCATTACGACCGACGAGGATCCCCCTGAATTGGTGATCGAGAGGCGGCCACTGATTGTCATGCAAGGTGAAACCGGCCCCGTTCCGATCCCCTGGGAGCGTTTCGTCCCACGCCTCCACTTCTGCAGCTGGGAGAAGATGCGACAATTGACGAAAGGGTGGCACCCGTCGCTGTTCGGGCTGAACTACCAATTCTTCGCCTACTGGCTGATCCTCGCACGCGCAACCGCCGAGGAGGACGAAAGTCTAACCCCCGAAGGTGTCCGACTGCTCGCCCTCCAACCCGCTCCTGACGTAGGGCTCAAAATGGCCAAGCCCTCTTACGTCCACCTATCCTGGAAGGGGCATGGCAGCAGCTTCAAACTCAGGGATTTCACGTTCTCGAAGAAGTGTAAAGAAATCAAAACGTTCAATGGGACCGTCGCTAACATCCTCGACCGGGCGGAACGCGGAATCCCGTACGCCCTTACTTACCGCAAGAAGCACAAATTGGACAGGAAAAGCCCGAAGTGGCACAATATCGTCCTGCAGAAAAACCGCGAACGGTGGCCCGGCCTCTGGCCTGAGGAACAAGGCACCGGGACGTGACTGAAGCGATCAACTGACAGAACATAAAGGTAACACGAAATGGATGAGATTTTTCCTGATGGACTCAACTTCTCCGTCCGGCCGCTGATGGAACGGGTCTCGACCCTGATTAAGGAAATCCCGGTGTACACGACGAAAAACAGGGAAGGGCTTCGCAGGATCGTCGATTCCCTGCAGCTTCGTGTGACCGGGATGCGGACTTGGAGGCTTGAAGCACATCCGTTCGGGATTCTCTACGTCAGCAAGAAGCCTATCGAAGTCAGCTGGGCGTTCTCCTTTGCACATGTGTCAATCTATGAGCACAATTTCGCGGGGAAATCCGTTGCCGGCGACATTGAACTTGAGAACCAACCCGAACCTGATGTACCCAGACAGTTACTGGGCTGGTGTTACAAAGAGTCGAAGGACGATGACGGTGCAGACCTTCCTGATGTGGCGCCCCTGCCGAACTCTGCCGTTACGGACGACTCCCTGGAAGAGAAGACTTTCAATATTACACTTTAGGCCTTGCTCTTTCACCTCTACCACGAACTTTCGCACGTGTTTCACAAAGATGTAGGCGCGAAGTTTTCAAAGCCGATCGAGGCTGAACAATCGTGCGATTTCATCGCAATTGATTGGCTTGTGGAGCGCAATTGGCGGGATGAACGAGACCGGCGGCGCGGCATCGCAGGTGCGGCGGTAGGGCTAGCGTACGTCGCGGCATATGGCATCGACTCTGGGAGACACGACGGATCGAACACCCTAGGGCGTACGACCGCCTTGTCAAAACCCTCCAGCGCCAGTGCTGCCCAAACGAGGACATGGCGTGGGCGATTCCGACTGTGATACCGGCCACGCACGCGAGCCTTCAAGGCATCCACTTGCCAGCAGGTGCTGTGCAGAAGCAAGGCTCCAGGCGTTTTCAGAGGCGGTCGAGGTTTTTCGTAGGGGGATCCACGCTTCGGCAAAGTCGGTCTGAAACAAGAGGTCGATATCACCTCAAAGATCTTCCTACGGAAACTCCCAGCGGTTTATCCCAAGGCCTCGCGCGCCTAAGATCCAAACATACCAGAAAGCCAAGAGTTTTGCGGGATCGGGCTGCCCGGTGGGCGGCCAAATTGCAGTAGAACTTCAGCAGCGAATCCGCTGATTTCCTCTTGTAGCGGACGAAAAAGCAGCCTGGGAATGGGGACGATAATCTACCAGTATCCTGCTCCGGTCCGATATTCCGCTTTATTTTCTCGCGACTGGAGGATGAGATGAGGTACTGACGTTATGACGGACTGCCCAACCGCTTTTTTTCGGTTCCGTGTGCAGGTTTCCAATTGGTTTGGTGTCAAGAAGTCGGTTTACTCTGCGCCATGCTAATGATCTTCTTCATCAAACTTTGGAGTTTCACGACAGCGGTGCCCAATTCCGGGTTGGAGATCCTGTTGACCTCAAGATGTGTTGCCAGGTGCCGCTCCCAATTCCAAACCAACCCTCCGACTGTCTGATCGAAATTCCTGGAAATGATCGTTTTGGGTCTGCGCCCGGCGCCTTTTCGATTTGGCTGAACCGAAGTGATCCAACTCTGAAAATGATGGCTACTCAGGTTTTGATCCAAGGCCGCCCGCAAAGCCTCGTTACGAAGTTTTCCCCGTTTGATGGCCAAAGAACGAATGAAGTGGCTGACGGTGAGGCTCTTGCGGGTCTCCCTGAACCTCTGGAATTGATCATCCAACTCTGCCTTTGTGAAGCCGCGTTTCTCGTTGGCCAGGACACACAGTTTGCGGACTTTCTCCTGGGGTAGGCCATGTTTTTCGGCGAGCTTGGATATGTCGCCTGGTTTCCGAATTTTCGGCAATTCCCCCAACATTGTCTTTCCCAATTTGAAAGCTTCCTCGATGGAGCGGATGGCAGATTCAACATCAATTTTGGCAGCCATGGGGGTTCCCTTACTCGATCAACATTTAGCCTTTATAGCCTTGGGGAATTGGCCAATAGCTAAAAAAAAGGCCTGTGTGTCCGATTGGAACACACGGGCCTTTTCCCTGCCCTACCCTCTCCACGCCGTGCATTGACTGCGAAAACCGCAACCAGTGCACGACATGGGAGAAGGGGCTGGGTAGAAATGGCCGGACTGGATAGCCGACCAGACGTTTTGGAACACATGCTTCGTTCGATCCAGGCGGGCTGTATCGAACGGAGTATCCAGGACCTGTACCTTCGGGTCTTTGGTCTTGGTGATGACGGCGAACCGAAGCTTCAGCTCTTTGCCCGGCTTGAGTCGCCGGACCAGATCGCCATAGAGAAGCAACTGTTCGGCCTGATCATGGGCTTGCTCTGGGCTCCAGACACTGCGAGCCGTTTTGAAGTCCTGGATGATGACATGTTCCTCCGTCTCCAACAGGAGGTCGATGCGTCCCAGGAGATCCGGAACTCCGGGCACCAGCTCACCCCGCAGTTCCTCTTCAATGCCAATGATCTCCCCTTCAGGCTGAGCCAATTCACTTCCCAGAAATCGCTCCAGCATTCGCCGGGCAAGGAACCCAAGCGACTCGGCCGTTTCGGTTGCGCCGAATTGGATCTGCTGGTTTTGGTTGGCCTCCCAGGTTTGCTGGAAGACTGCCATCAGGGCATTCAGGTCTGGAAGGGGATCACCGTGGAGCCTTGCCTGAAAGTAGGATTCCACGGCCGAATGGATCGCGGTGCCAAACACCAGGCTGCTTGATGTAGATCCTTCCGGCAGTCCATCCACATACCGAAAACGGTACTTGAGCGGACACGACTGAAAAGTCTTGACCGCACTGTAGGAGAGGTAGTTTCTACGTCTCGTGGCATCGGGGATCTTGACCTCGATCATGTTCGCACCTCGGCCGCGCAGCGTTTGAGTTCATCGATCAATCGGCTGGCCTCCCGAATGGACAACGATTCCGGTCTTTCCACCTGAAACCGTTCCTGCACCAGGACCGCAGGGTCAATGTGACTTCTTCGCGAAATCGCATGGATGGCGCGAAGCTGACTCTGGGTAATGGTGCCAGCCCCGGGGCGAGGATTAGGCCCGTTGGGTCTTTCCGTCGCTTGTTGACCATTGCGACTTCCCTTCGGGCCCGGATTGGTACTGCCCACATCCACCAGGGTGCCATTGGCTGTTGCCAGTTGGTTATGAACGGCCTGGCGACAGGCGATAAACGCATCGGAAACCTTTTGATGAAACCCATTGAGGTCATGCTCAAGGAGACTGCTGTCTATTTCGAATTCGACGTGACAACTTGCACCAAGCGACCCAAATTCGGGAAGGCCGACCTTCCTTTGAAGCCCTACAGAAAGTTTGACTGCCATGACTGTTTCTCCACGGATACAGGATTGAAAAAGACGCCCCACGCGCCCTGCCAGCTATTGCCGGCAACAAAGGCTCGTGGGGCGTTATGTGGACACAGGGGGGGAACGGCGTTGGGTGGTTGTCACCTCGCAGTCCTGGGTTCGCTACGCTCCATTTCAAGTTCATCCCAGTCGACCCACTGAGGTGGCCGCTGATCGGGCTCTGGATCGAAATTGACCTCAACGAGATTGGCGAGACTGAATCCGCGTCGGCGGATGGAACGAATGTCCTCGCCTGTGGCCCTGGCTACCAGGCGATCCAATTGTGTTTGCGTCATAACGTTTACTCCCAATGAAGAATGAGAAAACGCCGCCCCGAAGTGGAGCGGCGAGGAAATCACCGCCCCAAAGTCGGGGCACAACGAAAACGACCCGCATTTAGCGGGCCTTGGGAAGCCAGTGGGTTTCAAGCCACTTTCGTTCCGCCTCAAGGGCTCTACTTCGATTGGTGAATGGACCCAGCACAGGCCCATCCACGGGAGATAAGTCAGCGGTCCACTTCCCTTCAGGGTCGGGTTCGACGTGGGATCCGCGAGCGATCGACATTGCCCCGATCTGGTGAAGATCGATTTCCTCACCGTAGAGGCAATGGACTATGCCGCCGGGTTGGATGACCAGTTGCATCAGGGCCTCTCTTAGTGGGGTCGACGCTGGATGTTGCGACGCGGACGATCGACCAGGAGTTGATCCAGGCCCGCCTGTACCGCAGCCATCTGGGAGGAGACATGCTGACGCAACGAGACGTTGTCCCGCAGCCCCTGGGGTTCGATTCCCTGAACGATTCGTTGGGCGTTAGCCACCAAATCATCCAGGTCGGCGTTACTGCGCACATTGAGTTGGCGGAACCTCTCGAAAAATTCGGTGAGGTTGGTTACCGCCGAGTCACGAAAGACCTTGGGTTTCCCATCATCGGTTCCGGAAAGCCGTTCGGTCAGGTGTTCCACCAGGCGTCCCAGTTCCTCCATGAAAGCCTGTTCAGCAAGTTGCACCGCCTCGTTGAATCGGGACTGCATCCGCTGGCATTCCTGCTGATACAGTTCCGGGCTGAGTTGACGCAGGTAGGATGGTGGTTCGACATTGGGGAAGTCATGCTCGATGCCAAACTGCCCTTCAAGGGTTGATGGGTAGTCGGTCGGGTCAAACAGGTCGCCCAGGCGTTCCCGGGCGGCGTTTCGCAGTTCACCGTACTGTTCGCCGAGTTGTCCAACCGCATCGGTGAGTTGTTGACGAAACGAAGTCATCTTCGCATGGAATTCATCAACCGTGGCCTGGCGGATCAACCGGATCCCCTGCTCCGGAAACGGTAGCGAGCATCCTTTCCAATAGGCGATCGCATTACCACGAATGGCGGTGACGGCTTTGAACGCGGGATGGCTGGTATCCAAGAGTTTCTTCCCGGCGGAAAGGAACTTTCCTTCGGCGCCAAAGGAATGGGCGGCCTGATCTTTCTGATGGGTGCTGAGCGATTTGCGTACGCCCAGCCAGGTGAAACTCACGCGGGCTGCGGTCATGGTTGCCCGAAGGCGAACGCTGGCCAGGGTCCTTGTGGTGGAATCGTTGGTTTCAAGAACTACACTCATGGGAAGGTCTCCTTCGTTGGAAATGAAAAAAGCCGGAGACACCAAACCATTTGGTGACCCCGGCAGGAAAAAAGCAAAATCCGGAATTTAAAAAAAGAATCGCGAGCCTCAATTGGTTGAGGGTTCGCGACTTACACGGCGGCGGTTCTTCGTGTCCGCTACCGTAGTGCTGTAGATGCCAGGGGTGCTGGCGGACAAGCATCGGCCACTTGCCCATTGTCGCAACCGTTGGATCGACTCCGCTGACGTTACCGCCACCGGAACCACATTCTGGGCCGCATGCACAAGCGATACATCAAGCAGGGCTGCCAGACGGCAGCACGATTTGATCTCCGCCCCTGTCCAGTCCGTGTCATCAGGCTGGCGCTGGGAAGCATCGATCTCATAGAGCTGCCGGTACAGGCTCCAAATCGCGTCCTTCTCCTCCCGGCTGGGCAGGTCGAGAAAGAAGATCCCATCGAACCGTTCGCTCCGGCTGAACTCGGGTGGCAGTTTCGAGATATCGTTACTTGTGCAGACCACGAAAACATCGCTTTCGTGGTCGTTAAGCCACGAAAGGAAGGTTCCGAACATCCGTGAGGAAACCCCGGAATCCCCGCTTCCACCGATTCCGGAGAAACCTTTCTCGACTTCGTCGAGCATGGCAATGCAGGGAGCCATGGCATCGATTACCCGGATAGCCTGACGCGTACGCTCTTCGGATTGCCCGACGAGGGAACCCATCAGGCTGCCGATGTCGAGTTGAAGCACCGGTCTGCCGACTTCTTTTCCCAGTGCTTTGCAGAACTGGGATTTGCCGCAGCCGGGCGGCGAAAGGAGCATGACACCCCTTGGACGTTTGAGCGTGTTGCCACGGGCAGGTTTTAGCAATGCCCGTTTGCAGAACGCCTTGAGGGCGGCAAGGCCCCCGAGACTGTTGAAATCTTCCTTCCCCTGGTAAAGGGAAAGCGTGCCGCTTTTTTTTAGCCCCTGGGTCTTCAGATCCCAGACCGCATCGGCAGTGATCCGGTTGTTGCGAACCAGTGACAAACTGAAAGCGTTTTCCGCTTCCGTACGTGTCAGGCCTGCTGCCGCATCAAGGACCGCCTGCAACTCGGTAGTCCCGGGTAATTCACCCTCTTCCGTGGCGATTCCCCTGGCTATCTGTTCCAGTTCATCCCGACCGGGCAGGTCATGCTCCAGGACCATAAAGAGCTTTTCCAGTTCGATCGGTAACTGGACGATGGGAGCAAGCACCACAAGGATTACCCGGTTTTGCTTGCCGGTTAGGACCTGTCGAAGCAATGCCTGGACGATCTCGGCGGAGGACAGGAACCGGTGAAAGTTCTCCAGTACCAAAATCGCCGTACCGGCAGGGCTGGCAAGTGCTCCTGCTGCACGAACAGCACTCAAAGGATCATTGGTGCCATTGGCCGGTGTTGTGGCCTGATCGGGGCCTGAAAGACCGGCCTCAATGTTCCAAACGGCAAACCTCCACGACTGCTCCCGGCAGAGGTTGGCCATCTCGGCGATGGCATCCTGGTGTTCGTGGGATTCGATCCAGATACCCGTAAAGCAGGCTCGTACATACTCGGCGAGACGAGTTCTTAAGGTCATGTTGATGGACTCCTTTGGGTTATAGGTGGTAGGACTTCAGGCCGGTCTGTTGACTGGCCTCTAAATGAAACTCAGGGGTGAGGTGTTCCTGGGTTGGTTTGCCAAGGGCCTGTTCAAGGAACCGGCTGGCTTCCCGGCAGTTGCTCCCGGAATATCCCCGGGTATGCACCTGGGTTTGGCCGGTCGGTGAAACGATGATCTCGATAGTTTTGGTCATGCTGCACCCCCGACTTGAACGAGGAGCTTGATCGAACCATCGTTTAGGGTTTGCTCAAGGACGGTGTGTCCGTGCCTTCGGGCTTCGACTTTGGTCTTCTCGACCGCGTAAGCCTGAAGGAAGTGGTCGAGGTGGACCTGCTCACCCCACGATCCGTTGTAGTTGTCAAACTGCACCGTGCCGGTGTTGGTTTGGCAGACCACCGGGTAGATCCAGCCGGGAAGTTTGACTCCCCAGCCTTCCGCCCTGTTGGTGAATACCTTGTGCGTTCCAAATTCGGCGTTTTGGAGGTTGAGCCGACGACAGGCCGATTGCACAGCAACCGGATCCCGGACTTCGGTTTGGATTTGAACGATGTGACTCATGAACGGTTTACTCCTGTGGTGTGGTGGTTCAGAAAGGTGGCTCGGACAGGTGATCCGAGTCATCGAATGGTTGTTGGCTACGGGAGGCTTCAGCGGGTGCTGCCAACCTTGGAAAGATTGGGGTGGGTAAAAACAGCGGTCTTTCGCTTGTCAGCTCAGCGACCAACAGTTCTGCAATGGCAGCATGGTCTGGTTCCTGGTGCTGCATCTGCCAAATACCCAACAGGGCAACAAGCAGGGGAAGCAGACAGGCAACCATGATGGCACTGTTTTGGAGAACAGTGGCAATGATCGGATCACGGTATCGTTGCTGGGCCAATTCGCGACGATCGTTTTCCAGGCGGTCACGATTTGCATCGATTACCGATTGTTGTTGATTGAGCTGTTTCGTCAGGGATTGATGGGCAGAGATCAATTCCTGACGAAACTCGGCGTCCCGCTTCATGACCTCGGTCATGCGGGCATTTTGCTGAGCCTGTTCGTGTACGCTCGTCTGGGCCAACTCCGCGAGCCTTTGATCCCGATAATCGGGCGCCTGACCACAGCCTGCGGCTGTAATCAGCACCAGGAAACCGGTGGTTGGAATTGGCCAGCCATGGATTCGGTTCATCGTTTTTCCTCCTTAGTGAAGACTCGGGCAAGAAGTGAAAGCAGGGCCCGACGGAGCCTGTGCTCCCGGGCCCAGCCAAGGGCAAGTAAACTGGCTGCCAAAGATAAGGCAGCCAGAATGGGTGTGGTCATAGGACCTCCTTGGAATGAGGTGTGGAAAGGAAAACAGCCCCGGCGGCTCAAGGGTGAGCCGTCAGGGCTGTGACAGTTTGGGTCAGAGATAGGCAGGCCAGTCGGCTGAACTCAAATCGTCTTGTTGTCAGGACGCTGGAGAAGGCTCGGTTTGATCTGGCCGGGATAGCTAAACCTTCCCATTCAATAGTGACACGAAAGACCTAAAAATTTAGGTCTTTGCCGCGCAAAGGGAGTGAGAGGGATCAGGTGAGGGAACCAAGGTCCGGATTGGGATCATTTATCCCACTCGCCTTATTTGGATTCAGGTCTGCGTGAAAGAGGAATGGTTTGATGAAGTGACCCCGGTGTGGCTTGGATCAAGGTGTATAGGTTGTGAAACGAGTTCAGGATTTGGACAACGGATCCTTGGTGTTAACCAATAAGGGTTTCTCCAAGTTAGGAGCCATCAGCACAGGACTCATACCAGGAGTTTGATTGGGCATTGGAGGGTCAACCAGAAGGTGTTGAATGGTTCCAGGATGAAAGGAAATGGAACCTAAACTAAATTCCAGAATTTAAGATGGTCTGCTTTTCAGGAAGCACAAATTGCATCCGGTCTTCTCCCTGGGATTTCAAGTTAGAGTCCTCCGCCTCCAACACTTAACCAGTTTGACCTCCACGCTCAGGAAATGAAGCGGGATGGATTGGGGGGGTGTTAAAGAGGAATCCCTCTTTGGTTGGGAAAGTGGGAACATGGGAACAAAGTGGGAACATGGGAACAAAGTGGGAACATGTTTTTTATTGACGTAACTCTAATTTTGAAAACGATTTAGGTTGTAGGAGTGTTCCCAGTTCTTACTTTTGCCTGAAAAAAAATTCCAGAGAGGACATTGGGTAAGTAATTACCATTACCAACTTCCCCATACGGAAGGAGAAAGTTTGAAAAGTGGGAACATGAGAACAAATTTGCTGTAAGTGCCTGATTAATAAAGGCTTAGTGATGTTCTTAGTCTGTTGCCGATGTTCCCACTTTAAGTCACATGAAGTCATATGGCCTCCATCCATCCCTCTAACCTTCTTTGCGTGGTGGGAGCGGGAGGGGAGCAAATATGTCGTCCCTTGGAAACATATCCAAGACGCCGACCTGGCTGTGCTGGCCCACATATCCAGAAACGGGGACAAGGACGTTCCGGATATTACCACAGGCAATCCGTTGAACTTGTTGATGAATTCCGTCGGACCCGGATAGGGCACGCGGTAGATATTTGGCAAATCTGCACTCAGAAGATGTGTTCCATGCTCATCACAAAGCGCCTGATTGATTGCCTGAATTTCAATGTTCTGGCTGTTGTGCGTCAGGAACAGCTCTCCATCCCTGACCTTGTAATCCTGCCCGGGCCAGAGAACATGCCAACCACGCAAAAACAAACGCTTGGCAACCTGATTGATCCAGGCACCAGGCGTTCCCGCAACAATCACATTGGTCGGATTAACAGGGGTCATTTGGTCCTGCCTTGTGGTTGGAACTGCTCACATAAGGCCCCGAACTCCTCACATAAGGGCTCGAACTGCTCGCATAAGGCCCCGAACTCCTCACATAAGGGCTCGAACTGCTCACATAAGCCAATGCACCCGATTGCTTTCTTCTTCCCTTGGTTGGCGGTCAGGATATGCCAAAGAATCACGCTAAAAACTCCTGGTTGATGAAACGGGCAAAGGATTCCTGTTTGGTCTTCAGGCGAAGGGTGATGTCTGCCTGGTGATCCTCCAGGACACAATCATGGTTGCTCAACACGCGCTCCAGTGTGACCATGACATCCTCAATGTCCACTTCGGCCACAGGTGCAGGGCATTCGATGATCTCGGCAGGGATCACCACACCTGACACGCGGTCCTCGATGTGTTCGGTAACAGGGGCAACGTCGTGAGCGATTATCGGTACACCGGCAGAGGCGCAGTGTGTGAGTAGGGAACCGTAGGTGTGCCTGGTCGTTGAAAGATAGACCCAATCGTGCTGCCTGATGATTCCCGGCCAGTCCTGATACGCTGGACTTCCGAGGATCTCAACGCGATCGGGGTGTTGGTCTTTGGTTCTCGAAAGTTCCTTTCGGTATCCCTTGGGCAAGGTATGTTCCAGGATAAACGTCACATGCAGGTTTTGATGCCCGTCCAGGAGGCAGTTGAAAACGTGCAACAGATCCAGGCCCAGGTCAAGAACGACGGATTTGGACAAGACGACGCAGAGATGTTTGGTCTTGGGATTGACCCGTCCAACCTTCGGAAAGGTAATGATGGCTGGGCTGACCAACCGCTTCCATTTCGTTTTGTCGGAACCATACTTCCTGTTGATCCAATGCTTCAGGGAATGGTTCAGGCAGATGACTTTGTCGGCCACCAGGAACATCCCCTCCTCATCCAGAGTCCAATTCTTCCAGGTGGGAAAGAAGAAATGCTTCAGGGTCCGCTTGGGATCGTTCGGGGCAACCAGTTGAATCGCACTCATCACAAACGAATTGACTGAGAACCAGCATACATGTGTCAGGCCCTTGCCCCACTTGTACAGGGACACGTTGTGGGAACTTTTGACTTGCGTGTCCCAGTGGGAACTTATTCCGCTGGCAACCTTCCCATCCGCAAGGTAAACGACCTCAAAACCACACCGGACCAGCCAATCGGCAAACTGTGTGGCGGCAAGGGTTGTTTCGTTGCGAACATAAGGCGCAAAGATCCCGATCTTCAGCATTAACGGCTACCCCCGTGAGGCACAAATTCAAACCAGGGGGACTTGGTGCGATCACCAGGGATATGAACGTACTGGATGCCAGTCTTACTGATGGAATAATTGAAACTGAGCTGGTCCCGGTAACTGCCCGTATGGATCTGCTCCCACCAAATGTAATTGAACCGCTCCACCTCCACAGTGGGTTGCCTGAAAAGGACAGCAGTCTCCACGAGGCCATTGAACGGAGGATATCCCTCCTTCTGATACCTGGCGACCTGACGGTTCATCAGCTCCGCATTGTGCTTGCGCAAGCTTTGACAGGCTTTGACCTCCTGATATACACAGGTTCGATCAGGATGCTTGAACGTGGCAATTTGGCGATGCTTCAGGCTCTCGAACAGGGGCAGCAGCGGTGCTGTGATGCGCTGGGACCCGTCAATCCAAAGCGCAGGCTTGTTGGTAATCAGGTGGCTGTTCACCTTGTGCCAACGGGCTGTGCGCCTGCGACAGATGGGATGAGTCCACTTGAGAGGTCTGAGTTGCCAACGTCCGGGTGAATGTTGCCCGGCGGATGGGTGAACATAATCGAGGCTATATTTCCTAATTCAACGAAAGTATGCGTTCACGGGATTTTGAGATTTTAGTTGACACGAATGGGTCTTTCCAGCGATA
>SXGT01899371.1_pt1 | contig 19337 bp, 18 predicted proteins | sample 3176221 | NCBI WGS metagenome assembly SXGT01 (sample SAMN11356862, study PRJNA531348) | freshwater metagenome | isolation source: freshwater sample F1-120 | place: China: Fuxian Lake, Yuxi | collected 2017-12-25
GATCTTCGGATTCGAGGAAGAGCAGCTGGGTGATCACGAGATTCGCGATCTCGTCACTGACCTGCGTCCCGAGGAACACGATCCGGTCCTTCAGAAGGCGCGAGTAGATATCGTAGGCGCGCTCGCCCCGACCGGTCTGCTCGACAACCATGGGGCTCAGAGCCGTCGTCACGACACTCTCCCGGCGTTCGCACATCGCTTCATCGGCCGAAGTCTAGACCTTTCCCCCATACCGGGCAACGTCATTCCGGTGTCGCCTGCGACACACCGAGCGCAATTCCGGCGCGCGCGACGAGTGTCTCCAACGCTCGCGCACGCAACATGCGTGTCGCCAGCGCAGCACGCGCCGATGCTTCGGCATAGTGCTGGCGAATCTCGCCACCACGCCGGGCGGCACTCGCAGCAAGCCGCTCGACCTCGGCACTGATCGTCTCGTCATCGACCCCGAGCTCGAGCTGCTGCACGACGCGATCGAGGACGAGACCTGCCTTGACCTCACGCTCCGCGCGCGGCTGCAGCTTCTCCCGTGCCTCTTCCTCGTGGGCGGGCGACGTGAAGCGCATCCCCTGGATTGCGAGCTGCAACCGAAAGTCCTCGAGCAATGCCGCCGTGCGCTCCCGGACGAGCGACGGCGGCAGTTCCAGGGGAACCCGCGCGAGCAGCGCATCGAGGAGGGTATCGCGCACCGCAGCGTCCGCGCGCCGGTCACCGTCCTCGCGCAGGCTGTCCTCGACACGCGTGCGAAGTTCGGCCAGGGTCGCGCACTCGCCGTGGTCGCGGGCGAACTCGTCATCCAGCCCTGGCAGGCGCTTCGCGGCGATCGAGAGCACCGTGACGGTCCAGCTCAGAATCCGTCCGGCGATCTCGGGCGGAACACCCTCGGGAGCGGGCGCCTCGAGCGAGAACGAATCATCGATGCGCGCCAGCGCGAGGCGCTCGTCCACTTCCGCCGGCAAATGCCCGGCACCGACCTCGACTGTTGCACTCGGGCGCGACAGGAGCTCGACCGGCTTGCCGCCCTCCGAGACCTCGAGACGGACGGTCGCGAAGTCGCCGCGGGCCAGTTCCTTACGGCCCTCGATCGACACGAGTTCGGCGTGACTGTCCCGCAGCCGCTCGAGAACGCGATCGACATCCTCGGCCGACACGGAGACGGCAGTCCGCGCTACCGCGAGCCCCTCGAGGTCGACCTCGGGCACTTCGGGGCTGATTTCGAAGCGCGCAGAGAAATGCAGCGCCGCGTGCTCGTCGAACGGGCTGAGCTCATCGATCTCGGGCGCCGACACCACCGGCAATTCGGATTCGACGAGCGCATTCCGGACCGCCTCGCGGACCAGACTCTCGGCCGTTCGTGCCCGCACTTCCTCGCCGAAGAGGCGCTGCAACACGGGCCGCGGCACGCGGCCCGGCCGGAAACCCTTGACGCGCGCCGAGGACGAAACCGAGCGGAAAATCCGCTCGAACTCCTCCCCTACCCGTTCCGCGGGAACCTCGATCTCGAGGCGACGCTCCGTTGGCCCGGTTTCCACGACCTGAAACCCCATCAGCACCGCCCCCGCCCAAGCACGCATCGTTCCATGTGGCGGCCGGGTTACCGGAGGCCCGAAGCGGCGACAAGGACGGGGATTTGGCCGAGCGTGGACACAACCGTCTGCCAACGATCGAACGTCTCATGCGAGAGGGGGGACTCGAACCCCCACGGTTGCCCGCTGGATCCTCAGTCCAGTGCGTCTGCCAATTCCGCCACTCTCGCGGGATCGGGAGCCCCTATCACCGTGGCTCCCGGTGCGCATCGCCAATGGACTCGGCCTCGTTCTCCGCCTTGAGCAGAGCGCGCGCCCTTTTCAGCAGATGTCGGGCCCAGACGAACTCCGTGGCGAGGAGTGCCAGTGCCAGAGGAATGACCACCAGGGCGGGGCCTGGCAGGAAGACCAGGATCACTCCCAGAACGAGCAGGGTCCCGCCGACGACCAGCACCAGCAGACGCCGCAGATGGCGCAACACGATCGAGGTTGGAGAGCGGGCGGCCGGCGACGTGGGCTCGCCCGGCGGGGTGGTCCCGCCGGCCTCGCCCGATTCTGGGGTCACGAGCGTCGGCGCCCGTTCCCCGACAACACCTGCTCGAGTCGCGCCGCGCGCCGCTCGAGTTCATCGATGCGACGTTGCAGAGCCGCCATCTGGCTCTGCAACCCTCGTCGGAACTGCGCGACGAGGTGGCTCGCGAGACGAGAAGCATCGGCCTGGAGCGCTTGCTGGCGCTCCTCGATCCCGGTCACCACGGCCTGGACGCTGCGCAGGATCTCCTCGCCGATCACTTCGACTTCGTGCCGGACATCGCCTGCGGCGGTAAGGGCGCGCTCGGCCAGGGCCGACGCTCCGGGCAACGCGACGATGCCCCCGATCGCACTGGCGACCGCGCTGACCGGGCCGGACACCGCCCGAACCGCCGGCCTCGGCGACCGCGGCACGACCTCCGTGGCCGCGGCCTTGCCCGGTGGTCGGGATGGGGCCTTCTTCCCGCCCCTCTTGCTCTTCGCGGCAACCGTTTCCGCGGGCGCTACCTCGGCAAGCCGACGTTCAGCCTTGCGCGCAGCCTTCTCGCTCTTCCGGGCTTCCTTTCGCTCGCGCTTGCCACCGTCGCCGTCCTTGCTGTCTCGGGTCTTCCCCGCCTTGTCCTTCCCAGCCACCCCTGGTCTCCTCTCCCTGCGGCCATCGACGGCCGGCATCATCCTTGGCACGAATCGCTCCAGCGAAGGAAGCCGGGAGCGGACACTGTCACAAGACCGCCGCGACTGCCCCCGCGACACGGTGCGCCAAGGCCATCGTCACCAGCATAGGATTGACGGCGGGGCTGCGCGGCAGGAAACCGGTATCGGCCACAAACAGATTCTCTGCCGCGTGGCATCGCCCAAACTCGTCGACCACGCCCCGGCGTGGGTCACCGTGCATGCGGGTGGTCCCGAAAACATGATTGCCGGTGCAGATCAGATCCTGCGGGCGGATCGGCGCGGTGCGCAGGAGGCGCGCCTCGTCGAGGGAACGCATCTCGTCGGGCAACCCGGCAACCCCCGGCAGAATGGTGCGCGCCCCGGCGGCAAAGAAGATGCGCGCCAGCGTCCAGAGGGCCTCGCCGAGAATCGGCATGTCACGGTGGTCGAGGTTCCAGTCGAGAAGCGGATCCAGCGACCTTCGCTTCGCGCGCACCCGACCACGCGAGCGGTTGCACGACGCGATCGCATCCCAGATCGCGGCGTCCTTGAGGCGGCCAAGATTCTCCTTGTAGGCGAGCCCCTGTCCCGGCAGACGAACCGCCATCACGCCGGGCGGCCCCCACAGTGTCTCGAGCTTGAAGCCCCGATCGAGAAAGGCCAGCGAGTGGTAGCCCTGCGTCGCGCCAAAACCGGGTTCGGTCGGATCGTCGAAGATCCCCATCACGGCGACACCCGGGTGGAACTGAAGATTGCGCCCGCACTCTCCGCTCGGGCCGGCAAGGCCGCTGCGCTCCAGCAGGAGTGGCGTGGCGAGGCAACCGGCGGCCAGCACCACCGCCCGAGCCTCGACCCGGAACGCCGCGCCCGCCTCCCCGGACACGGGTCGCACCGTCCGTCCCCCGACGCCCGTCACATGCCGGCCGCGCGAGAGGACCTGCCCGACCCGCGCCGAGGTGTAGACGCGCGCGCCGGCTGCCACCGCGCGTGGCACCAGCGAGATGTCCGTCGACTGCTTGGCGCGCGCCCGGCAGCCGGTGAAACATTCGCCGCTGCCCTGGCAATCGCGCACATTGCGACGGATGGGCTCGGCCGCGATCCCGAGCGCGCGGCAACCGTCGCGAAAGAGTAGATTGCGCCGGCCCTGCACCGCATCCGGCGTCGCCTCGACGCCAAGCGCCGCCTCGACGGCATCGAAGTGCGGCGCCAGATCCTCCAGGCCGGTCGCCCTGAGTTCGAACTCGCCGGCCCAGCCTGCCAGAGTGGAAGCCGGCGGACGCACACAAATTGCAGAATTGACGAGCGACCCACCACCCAGCGCGATCGCCTGCATGGTCGGCATGCGCAGGTTGCCGCGTGTCGTGCGCAGCCCGTCGTCGCGCAGCATCCTGCCGAGGGCCGCCGAACCGTCGGTCAGAAAATCTTCGGGCTGGAATGGCGGCCCCTCTTCCAGCAGCACCACGTCGTGGCCGGCCTCGGCGAGTTGCCACGCGACGACCGCTCCCCCGGGGCCCGAGCCGACAACCGCCACATCACAGCGATCGACGAAGTTGCGCGGATGCTGGTGAAAGGTGCGAACGAATCCGGTCACTTCATCTCCCCGTCGACCACACGATCCGGGAATGCTTCTCCCCGATCGAACGATTCGGTTGCACGGAGCGCGGCCGCGCCGGCGCCATCCAACGGCGGCCACAGACCGTCGGCCGGGCTTGGGTGCGGGCGCAGGGCAGCAGGCGCGAGTCCCAGTGCGGCCGCCACTTCGGGATCGGCGAAGTAGCCCATCGTGAGGAGGGCGCGCAGACTCGTGAACATCAGGCGTTCCAGATAGCGCGGACTTGTCCGAAGCTGCTCGAGACTCGCTGCGCGTTGGTTCTCCGTCTGGCGGGAGAAACGCCGCCGGCCACCCGGTCCGGGCGCGGGAACGAGCAGCGAAGCCCATTCGATCGCCACCACGAGGAGCCCGATCAAGCGTCGATTGGTTCGACCGAGCCGGGCCACGAAGCCACCGAGATGGGTGAGGATCTGCGCGTCCGTACCCGAGCGGGCGAGCGCGCCGCCGGGCGGAAACATCACCTCGATCGCGGCCGAGAACAGCACCCTTTCGGTCGCCGTCAGAGCGGCAGACCGCTCGAGGGCCTCGGTCCCGGAACCGCGAGCCAAGTGCAGGGCCACCAGGCCGATCCCCCCGGCGACCGCTGCTGCAACCGGGACTCCCACCACCTGGTGCGGCGGCTAGCAGACACGACGGGCACCCGCCCTGCGGCTATCGAGCCCCCGCCAAGCCAACGGGCGACTGCCGATCTCGATCATCCGACCCCCTCAATACCCGAGTCACTGTGGCCGGGCCCGCGTGGAGCACCGCCGAACCGCCCTTCTGCTCCGGCCGCCCTTTTCTTGCGCCTGGGGAAGGCCAGGCCTTGACTTGGTCGTATAATGGGAATACTTCCCACTTTTATGGGAACTCTTCCCATCAGCAACCGGGCCCTGGCCGACTGGGTGACCACTCGACCGAAGGCATGGAGGACAGAGATGAAACGAAGCACGAAGGAATGGATCGTTGGCGGGGTCCTCGTGACCCTCCTCTGCGGAGTGGCGGCAGCAGCCGCGGCGGGCCCGGAGCGGAGGCGACCACATGGCGTGAACGATGCCTGCCGGCGGGCGTGCGATGGGGCAGCCCAGACCTGCGTCGCTCCGACGCTCGACGAACGACGGCTCTGCGCCGCGGCGACCTGTCCGTCCGAGGCCCAAGCCGTGACCGCCGCGTGCAGTGCGGATCGGCATTCCGCAGCGTGCCTGAGCGCCCGGGCTGCCCTGCGAACCTGCGCCGCGCCCTGCGCCGAGAGCGCGGCCGGGGCCATCGCGGCCTGCCGCAGTGAGCGTTCGACTTGCGTCGAAGCCTGCCCGGCTCCGCTCGATCCAAGGGACTACGACCCGACCTGCGTGAAGCCCTGTTTCGAGGGTCTCCGCTCCTGCCTGGCACCCGTGCGCGAGGAGATCACGAGTTGCCGCACGAGCTGCGCCGACCTGCTGAGCGCGGCTCGCCAGGCGTGCGCGGCAGCTGCCTCAAGCGCGGACTGCACTTCCGCCCGACGAGCGGCGTACGCCTGTCATGAGGCCTGCCGCGCGGCCGTCGCCGACGTGGCTGGGCCCTGTCACGCCGCCGCCCGGGAATGTGTGGAGGCATGTCCGGTCGTCACGACCGACTGAGGCCGGTCGCGGACGTTCGGGCTGCTGCGCCGGCGCGGGCGAATCCTCCCCCGGCTCGCCCAGACCGGCGCAGCACCGACCGGCCACCTCGGGCCAGAGGCCCGAGGTGGCCGGTCCGATTCCCGGGCAGGACGCGCGCGCTTGCGCTGGCCGCGTCCGGGCGGGATCGTCGGACTCCCCTCCACCGAGCAAATGAGCAACTGACGTGACGCCGAAGGAAACGAGGGAACGGTTCAGCTCCGCAGTGCGGCGCCTGCTGCGACCGGTGGTGCGACAGCTGATCACCCTGGGCCTCACCTATCCGCGCCTCGATGCGATCATCCGCAACCTCTACCTCGAGGTCGCGGAACGCGAATTCGCCCTTCCGCACAAGAAGCAGACCGACAGTCGCCTCGCCCTGCTGACGGGCCTGAGCCGCAAGGAAGTGGTCCGCCTCCGCCGCCATGCACGGCCGGCCTCCCGCGCCGTCGAAGTCGAGGACACCATCGTGACCCGCGTCATCGGGCGCTGGATGGGTGGACCACCCTATTCCGAAACCTCCGGCCAGCCGCACCCCCTGCCCTACGACTCCGGGGCCAGCGACCACCCAAGCTTCACGCGACTGGTCCGTGACCGGGGCATCGACGTTCCCCCAAGGTCGGTTCTCGACGAGTTGCTGCGCGCCGGCATCGTCGAGCTTCGCGGCGACGAGCGACTCCACCTGATTCGTCAGGCAAATATCCCGGGAGGCGACCTTGAGGGCAAGCTGACCCTGCTCGCCTCGGACCCCGGCGAGCTGTTCTCGACCATCCTCCACAACGTCCAGGACGCAGCCCAGCCCTGGCTGCAGCGCAAAGTCGTGTACGACAACATCGGCAGCGATGCGCTCCTCGGCCTGCGCGAGCAGGCGCGCCAACTGGGCGAGGATTTCGTCCGCAGCGGGAACCTGCTGCTGGGTGCGAACGATCGCCACCGCAACCCCGGCGCACCCGGTGGTGAACGCTCGCGCGTCGTCCTCGCTGTCCACTATTTCGAGGAGCCCTGCCCCTCCGGGGAGAGCGGCCCCGCCGTCCCGGCGCACGAGCCCGATGCCGCGGCGATGCCGCCCGGATCCGGCCCCGGGAAGACCTGAACGAAGGAAGTACCTGACATGAAAAACACCCGACCCTCTCGACTCCTGCCGTGGTTGGTCCTCGCCCTCTGGACCGCAGCCTGCGGCCCCGTGATCGATGGCGGTCCGGTGGGAACGGGGATCACCACACAGGTGGCGGGCAACGTGGTCCTGGTGGAAGATCCCGCGGGCCTCGCCAGCGCGGCGGCCACCAATGAACCCCCGGCCGACACGGCAGACGACGAGACGGGCATCGCCGGAGTCGTCGTCAGCGTCGACGAAGATTCCGCTCTCTCGACCGTGACCGACGCGACCGGCCGCTTCGCCCTCGCGGGCCCCCTCGAGGGGGAGATCCACCTGCACTTCTCGACCGCCGGCTTCCAGACCGACGTGGCCCTGGTCGTGAGCGCCGGAGCGACTCTCATCCTGAGCGACGTCGCGCTCAGCCCCAGCGGAGTTTCGTCGGACGCCATCCAGGCCTTCGCACAGACCGGCCGGATCGCCTCCGTCGACTGCGCCGCAGCCACCCTGCGGCTGCGACTCGAAACCGGTGCAGGACGTACCCTCGAGGTCGCTCTCGCCGATGACGTCGAGATCGTCCGCGGTGACGTGTCGATCCGCTGCAGGGAATTGACGAGCCGGCAGACCGTGCGCGTCTCGGGCTTTCTCTCGCCGGACGACCTGAAGCTCGAAGCCTTCCGGGTCGAGGTCGGCCGAGCCGCCGCCCCGGAACCTGGTGACACGCACGCGGCGCAGGTCCGGGGACGCCTCGCCACGATCGATTGCGATCGTGGCGTGCTCGCCCTCGACGACGGCGAGCGCCTGCAACGTCTCGTGCTCCTGCCGGAGACGACGTTGCGAGGCCCAGCCGGCACGTCGCTCGCCTGCGACGACCTTGCCATCGGCGCGACACTGGTGGGCACCGGTCTGATCCGGGTCGCGAATCCCGGACGGATCGAGTTGTCGAACGCCACCGTCGGTACGGCCACAGCGAGTCCCGGGCTCCGCTTCGGCGGCGTGGTGATCGAGACGGATTGCGCGAGCGGCCTCGTCCTGCTGGAGCGCGGCTCGCTCCGGCAGCGGATTCTCGTCAACTCACGAACCACCGGCCTCCCGGCAGGTGGTTGCGCAGCCCTGCCCGTGGGCGCATGGCTCGACGGCCACGGCGCACCGCTGTCCGACTGGCCGCAGGTCGTGCGGGCCGAGGAGATCCGGCTGCGCCGGCCTGCTGCGGCCGAGGAAGCGCGGGGAAGCCCTTAGCGACGACGTCGGCCAGGACCATGCGCGCGCCAAGGGAGCGACCCGAAGACGCCCCCTTTACGCGCGGGGCAGCGGCTTCTAACGTCGCGCCCGGAGGATCAGGATGAAGCCACGCTCTTGCTCAACGGTCGCCACGGCGTTCGTACTCGTCACGCTCGCCGCAGCGGTCATGCCCTCCCGGGCTGCGGCCGAGGACTGCACGTGGTCGGTCGCTCCCGACGCGGTCAAGGTCGAGTGGACGGCCTTCAAGTTCACCAACAAGACGGGCGTGACCGGCACGTTCACGAAGAGCACCCTGTCCGGTCCGGGCAGCGCCGACTCTCTCGTCGGCCTGGCCAAAGGCCTCCAGATGACGATCGACGGCGCGTCGATCGAGTCCAACAATCCGGCGCGCAACCTGACGATCCGTGACTTCTTCTTCGCCAAATTCGTGCCCGACCCGAAGATCCGGGGCCGCGCCACGGCGGCGAGCGGCGACGACCACCGCGGCACGATCGAGATCGAGATCACCCTGAACGGCGTCTCGCGAACCGTGCCCTTTGCCTACACCATCGGCCCGGACAACCAGGTCGAGGCCACGGCCTCGATCGACATGCTCGATTTCCAGCTCGACGCGGCCCACGCCTCGATCCACGAGACCTGCGAGCAGCAGCACACCGGGGAGGACGGCGTTGCGAAGACCTGGACCACCGTGGGTCTCGCGCTGCGCGGCAAGTTCACCAAGACCTGCCGCGCCGGCGGCCACTGACCGGCGCGCTGGCGCAGCCACATTCGCACCCCCTTTCGGCCTATGACAGCGATCGATGTCCTGCGGAGCCGGCTCGGCCTCGCCGCAGCGGAGCAGCCGCTGCGAAAGACGTCACGCCCACGGGCAGTGGCGCTGATCGACGTGGATGCCTGCACCGGCTGCGGCCTCTGCGTGCCGGCGTGCCCCGCTGCCTGCATCGAAGCGCTCGTGGATTCGCCGCCGGACCGCACCAGCGCCCCTGCGGTGCAGGTGCGGCATGACGAGTGTCTCGGGTGCGGTCTCTGTGTCGAGATCTGTACCCACCTGGCGCACGTCTCGGCCATCCGGAGCTACGACACGAACCTGGTCGAGCAGGCCCTGGGCTGCGACATCGCAGCCCAGGCCCCGCTGGCGCCGACCTCACCCGAGCCCGGCAACGAGTACTGGGCGGAGGAAGGAGCCTTCCATCACATGGGAGAAGGCGCGCGCATTCAGGTCGCGGATCTGAGCCCGGAGGAACGCACGGCGCTGGCGGCCGGTGCGCGTTGAGGACCACACCCATGTCGCAGGAACACCAGTTCGAGGGCTCATTGCGCTGGCAGGCGGGTCCGGCCGAGGGACCTGAGCCCGATCCGGAAATGATTTTCGCCGGCAGGCCGCCGCTGACCTTCGCGCCGGCTCCCGCCTTCGGCGGCGACCCCGCACTCCTCAACCCCGAGGAACTCTTCCTCGCCGCGCTCTCGTCCTGCCAGTTCCTCTCGACGCTGGCGCTGGCGCGGCGCGCCGGGCTCGAGATTCTGTCCTACGAAGATTCGGCACGCGCCACTCTCGGCATGGCTGACCGGCGCATGCGGATGACACTGGCGGTGCTGGCCCCGGTCCTGCGGGTAGCCGCAGGGACGGATCTCGACCGCGCCAGAGAGATCGTCGAGAAGGCCCACCGGCGTTGCTTCATCGCCAACTCGGTCTCGTGCACCGTGCGCATCGAGCCAACGATCGAAGTGATTCCGGGACCGGCGGCGACCGATGGCTGAGCCGGCCACAGCGGAACAACCCCGCCCTTTCGGATCCTGGTCCCGACGCACCCTCTTGTTCGCCGCGGTGGCGACCTTCCTGCTGACGCTCTTCGAGATGGACGTCCTCGAATGGACGCTCGAGCGCGTGGGTATCCCGCATCGCTGGTACTTCACCGTGCTCGCCGCGAGCTTCTTCGGCAGCCTGGTGAATCTCCCGCTCGGCACGACCCCGCCCCGGCCCGACGGCGGCCGCACGCTGATCGCGCTCAACGTCGGCGGCGGACTCGTCCCCGTCCTGCTCTCCCTCCACCTGCTCGTCACGCAGCCGCAGTTCGGGCTCCCGGTCCTGCTCGCACTCGCCATCGTGAGTGCTGCGACCCACGCCGTCGCCCGCCCGGTCCCGGGCGTCGGTATCGCGATGCCGATCCTGCTGGCGCCGATCGTGGCCGCAAGCGCGGCGTTCCTGCTCGCGCCACAGGCACCTGCGGCCGTCGCGTACATCGCGGGCGCCGTCGGCACACTCATCGGCGCCGATCTCCTGAACCTGCGGCGCCTCGACACCCTGGCCGCTCCCGTGGTCTCGATCGGCGGGGCCGGAACCTTCGACGGCATCTTCGTGAGCGGGATGCTCGCCGCACTGCTCGCCTGAGACGCGGCGCGCGACCCGGACTGCGGCCTGGCGCCTCAGCGCGGGGGTATCCGCGAGCTTGGCGCCATCTCCGCCCGGCCGTTCCCCACATCCGCGCCCTCGCCGGCACCGGCAGTGCGCGGCAGGAAGACCACGGCAAGCGCGACCGCGACCCAGGCGAAGGCCGTCAAAAGGATTTGCGGCACGGCATAGCCACCCGTCCGATCGTAGAGCATTGCCGTGAGCAGCGGCGCGCCCGCGGCAGCGACGTCGTAAATCACCTTGTAGGCACCGAGAATCGTCCCGAGTTCCCGCCGTCCAAAATAGTGGACTGACAAGATGGGGATCGCCGGCAGCAGCCCGCCATACCCGGTTCCGAAGAGCAGCAAGGACACGGGCAGGAGCTCTGGATGCTCCGGCACGACCAGCAGAATCGGGTAGCCGACGGCAATCAGCAGGACAGTCGCAATCACCAGACGGCGGCGGTCGGTGCGATCGGCGAGCCAGCCGAAGCCGACGCGGGCAACCGCCGCAATCAGGAAAAGGAAGCTCTTGTAATCGGCGGCGGCGACCGCCCCGTAGCCGAGCTCGCGCAGGAAGACGAGAAGATGTTTGTTGTGCGAGTAGCAGGGCATACCGCCCAGGAAGATGACCGCAGCGAGCGCCCAGAAAGCCCGCGAGCGCCACGCCACGCGGGCGGCCACGCCCTGCGTGGAAGCGTGCGGGGCCTGGCCTGACTGCGTTTCGCCCCCCCTCTCGACGCCCAGAGGAAGCAGGCCCAGATCTTCCGGGCGGTCGCGCACCACCAGCAGCGTCGCCACCAGCGGGGGCACGACGGCGGCGAGTGCCATCCACCCGAATGCCGAGCGCCAATCGCTGGCTTCGATGAGTCGCGTGATGACAGCCGGAGAGAGCGACGCCCCCAGCGCCGTGGCCCCGAGCAGGATGCCGTTCACCAGGCCGACCCGAGCGTGGAACCAGCGCGCGATCAGCACCTGGTTGGGCAGGATCGTCACCCCGGCGAGACCCACCCCGACCACCACCGAGCAGGCCAGGTACTCGAACGGGGTGCGCACATGGGCAAAGGCGAACAGGCCCACGCCCTGCACCAGAGCCCCCGTCACGAACAGGATACGAATCGGGAAACGATCGACGATCCAGCCCACGAGCGGACCCAGCGCCCCCACCGTCACGATGATGATCGAAGTCGGCAGGAAGATGGTCGAGCGCGGCCACTGCGGGAAGGCCTCGATCAAGTACGGGTAGGCCGTGGTGATGCCGAAGATGCCGAAGCCGATCCCGAAGAGCTCGATCACCACGCTCGCGGCGAGGATGAACCAGCCGTAGAAGATCGGTCCGTCCCTCCTCATTCCGCGCCCGCCCACGAGCCCCCACCGATGCCACGGCCCCGGCCGGGGTGCGAGCGACCGGACCTCAAGGCTGCCGGCGCGCGCACCCCCAGGTGTTCCACGTCGCGATGCGCGGCCCGGGCAGATACATGGACTCGAGCCGCTCGAGGGCGAAGCCCGCCCCGGCCAGCAATTCGGGAGCGTTGCGCGTCAGATGGCAACCCCCGGCGAGACGCTTCCAGAAGGGCTCGACGCGGCGCTGCCAGCGCGCCACGGCCAGATCGGGAGCCGCGCCGTGCTCCACGAAATGCAATGCGCCGCCGGGGCGCAGCACCCGGTGCATCTCGAGGAGCGACTCCGGTACATGGGGCAGCGTGCAGAGCGTGTAGGTCATGACCACGGCATCGACCGAGGCGTCCTCGAGCGGGATGTCCTCGGCGCCGGCCTCGATCAACTCGAAGGCAAGTCCCGCTGCCTGGGCTCGCTCGCGCGCCAGCGGCCCGAGTTCGCGCGACGGCTCGACACCCGTGACATGACTGACCCGCGCTCGATCGTAGAAGGCGAGATTGAGGCCCGAGCCGATCCCGATCTCGAGAACTCGGCCAGCCGCCTCCGGCACGACCTTGCCTCGCTGCCGCATGATCGGCGGCTGCCGCATCGCGAACTCGATCAGCCGCGGCAGGGCGTACCGGTTCCAGAGGCCCATACCCTCACCCTCCCTTGGCGAGTTCGACCGTCACCAGAGCGTGCGGTCCGATCGCGAATTCGATGGTCCGATCGCGAACCGGTTCGAATCCACCGTCCAGCGCCGTCTCGTCGAGCCGCAGCCGCCGCCAGTGCGACACCGGCAGTGCCGTCCGAAGCCGCGCCCGCAGAGATCGGTCGAGCGGATTCAAGAGCCGCACCACGAATCCATCGCCCTGCTCGCGCTGCTTGAAAGCTTCGAGCCGAAGCGGCGACGGGGCGACTTCGAGCAACGAGAGCCCCGGTTCGACCAGTGGCGACGGGCCCGCCGCGACGGCCCAGAGCCCGAGTTCGGCCGCACGCGCCCGGCCCCATTCGCCCGCCGGCAAGCATGTCATCCGCGCCCGCACCGGCCCCGGACACTGGGCGTCAGGCGTCGCGACGATCGGGCCCGCCGGCATGGGTCGGCTTCTGAGATCCATGCGCGCGAGCCAGCCGACGCTGCGCACGAGCGTCAGAGCAAAGGTCCCATCCGGGAGTAGCTCGCACTCGACCAGACCGGGGGCGGCGAGCAGCAGGCCCCCGGCCTCGACGAAGCCACTCTGCGCAAAAGTGCTCACGGCGGGCTGGACCCACCCCTTCACCTCGGGCGCGCCGGCGCTCACGGCGGTGACATCGAACGTCGTGGCAGTGCGTCCCTGCGGCCCGCCGCCGGTCGGAAAGAGCAGCCGCAAGCGGTGATCCCGCGCCTGGTTGTCGAGCTCGATGACGAGATCGACCTCGTTCATGCCGCGCACGATCCGCGCGATCATCCGCAGGGCGACCACGACCGTCTCGCGCGAGCGCTCGTTGCGGTCGGGCGCGAGCCCGCGCGGAAGCTTCAGGAGACGGGTGACCTCCAGTTCACTGATCCCGCAGGCGTGGCGCCGGCGCTGCACCACCACGTCCCCCTGCCCGGCCCCAGCCCCGGCGACGGGATCGAAATCATAGCTATCGCCACGGTCGCCGAGATCTTCGATCCCACCGAGTCCGCGCCACGATGCGCCCCCGAACCAGAGGGAGAGCGTGCCGTCCTCAGCCACGGCGACGCCGCAGTCATCATCGCCGATCGAGCGCCCGTCATCGACCTCGTCCGGATGGCCGGCCGGCACCGCCTCGAGCTTGACGCGCGTCCAGCCGAAGGCCGGGACATCGCGCGCCACGAACTGAAGCGCGCGTCCCGGGCGATCCACGTCGAGTTGCACCCGGCCGGGGCTCGGGTCCGCGACCAGTCGTGCGGGTGCGCCATCCACCGTGAAGCCCAGGGCGTGAAGGTCCGCCGCAAGCAGCGGATGGATCCGCAGCGAGCGCTCATGGTCGCCGCCGGTCTCGAGCCACATATCGGGATCGAGCGGAAAGGTGACGACTCCGCTCTGCGGCTCGGGATGGGGGTTGAACACGGCGAGTTCCAGCGCCGCGGACCACGGTGTGCTGCGGATCGGCGGTAGCCCTGCGAGCCGTTCGAGACTTCGGCGCGTGGTCTCGAGCGCGAGCTCGAGTGCAGCCGAATACCGCGCCGCGCCCTGGCGATGAACCTCGTCGAGCGAACAGCCGCAAATCGAATCGTGCGCCTGGTTGGCGAGCAGAGCCCGCCACGCCCGCCGCAGCGCGGGCCGCTCGTCGCGCAGCCCGAACGCACGACCGATCGCCGCGAAGGGCTCGGCCCAGCCGAGCAGGCTCGCCTCGACGCGCCGATTCATGATCTTGAGGGGCGTGCGCGTCGACCACACGCCGGGCAGAAGATTCGCAATCCGGCCTCCGAGCAGCGGCCCGCGGTGGCAACCACCCGAGTAGTCGAGTCCGGCGACGAAATCCTCGAGCAAGCCCCGCCGCACCTGCCAGCCCGTGATGCGGCGCAGGACATCGAGTCCGGGCCCGATGTTCTCTTGCGGCGCGGCGTGGTCGATCCCGTTCATGAAGAGCACGCGGCCGCTCCGCGTCGGCTTGGCCAGGGTTTGGCCGAGGCCCTCGAGGAAAGCGGCCGTCGCCACCGAATCCGTAGGCAAGCCGCAGGCGCCGAAGTAGCCTTCGGCAAGATGGTGAACCGCGACCGTACTCCCGTCGGGCGCCCGCCACGTCCACTCCGCGCCGAGCCGTTCGATCTCGTCGCCGACGCCACGCCAGAAAACGAAAGGGCCGAGCCCGAAGCCAGCGAGAATCTGGGGCAGCTGCGCCGGATGGCCGAACGAATCGGGCGTGTAGGCGATCCGTGAGACGCCGCCGAAGGACTCGCCCACCCGACGTCCTTCGAGCAGGTTGCGGACATGCGTCTCGCCGGCGGGAAGGAGCGAATCGGGCTGAACATACCAGGGCCCGATTGCGATCCGGCCCGCGCGACACGCCGCCTCGAGCTCGTGGCGGCGCTCGGGGCGGATCTCGAGATAATCCTCGAGGACGATGGTCTGGCCGTCGAGCAGAAAGTGGAAATCGGGCTCGGCTGCGATCAGGTCGAGAACGCGATCCACCGTATCGACGAGCCGAGCGCGGAAGAACTCGAAGGTGCGGTACCACTCCCGGTCCCAGTGCGTGTGGGCGACAAGAATGCACTCCATGATGGCGTTGACTCCCGACCCGCGTGTCGTGGCGAGCTGGCCCTAGGCGAGTCCGCCGTCGAAGGCGATCGTCGCTCCGTTGATGTACTCGCCCCGCCGCGAGCACAGGAAGAGGCAGGCGTCGCCGACCTCCTCGGGCTGTGCGAACCGCCGCAGCGGCACCTGGGCGGCGAGCTTGCGCTCGATACCGGGGTCACTCTTGGCGATGTACTCGCGCCACATCTCGGTCACGACGTGCCCCAGCGAGAGACAGTTGACACGAATCGCGGGCCCCCACTCCTTGGCCAGGGACTTGGTCAAGTGGTTCAGGCCGGCCTTCGCCGCACCGTAGGAGACCAGCGTCGGCGACCCCGAGGGCGCCGACGCCTGGCTCGAAATGTTGACGATCGAGCCCCCGCTCTCCTGGCCGATCATCTGCCGGTGCGCCCGCAAGGCGAACCACATCGGCCCGGTCAGATTGTTCTCGATCGTCGCCTTGTGGAAGCGGGGCGAGACCTCGGTGGTGGCGGTCGTCGGCGCGCCTCCGGCGTTGTTGATCAGGACGTCGAGGCGGCCGAAGCGCTCGACCACCCGCGTGACGAAAGCGTCGATCTGGTCGAAGTCACGCTGATCGCAAACCCAGTGCACGGCTCGCTCGGCGCCACCGGGGACTCCATCCGCGAACGGGGGCGGGAGCATCTCCTTGCGCGAACAACTCGCAACGCTGGCGCCCGCCTCGAGGAAGCGACGTGCGATCCCCAGCCCGACTCCCCGGCTGGCCCCGGTGACGATCACGACCTTGCCCTCGAATTCTCCGGCCATGCTGCGCTCTCCTCCCTGTGCGTCCCGCATCACGAATCGCGATCTGGATCCCGTCGCCGCGCCGGCCGCCGACCGGCTCGGACCGACCCCGCTTCAGGCCGGATCGAAAATCGTCAAACCGTCTTTCTGTGCCAGCTGGCCCGCCGCGCCGATCTGCTCGCCAGCGACGAAGGTCTCGAGCAGCGCGCGATCGGCCGGGGTGTTGGCGAGGAAACGCCGACCCGCTGCTGTGGCCCCCAGCACGATCCCGCGGGCCGGGCCGCCGTCACGTCCATAGACCACCGTGTAGCCCTCGATCCGCGCCGGGCCCGTGGCTGCTTCCTCGACCGGCCGCGGCGCGGTCTCGATCCTTGCCGAGGGCAGCTCGGCAGCGGGCAGGAGGCCGTGCTTCGGCTTGCCCGTGGGATGCGGCCGGCTGCTCCAGACACTCGCTGCATGTTTGGTCAGGTACCAGCCGTTGCCGGTCACCAATCCGGTATCGCCGGGGTGATCGCGCAGTCGGCCCGCCATCGAGGCGATCGAGTGCAGGGTGTAGGCGCTGGCCGGCCCACCCGCATAGGGCAAGCCACCGGTGACCGTGAAGCCCCGCGGATCGTCGATGTCGAGACCGAGCTGGTCGATCGCCATCTCCACCGCGACCGGAAAGCAGCTGTAGAAATCGAAGTGCTGGATCCCCTCGGTCCCGCCGCCGAGTCCGGCGTTGGTGAGAGTCGAGCGTTGGACATCAAGCATCGAGGGACAGCGCGCGAGGTCGGGACGCTCGCTCACCCACCAGGCCTCCTCTTGCGACTCGGCTCCACCCCACCAGTAGATCCAGTTGCGCTCGGGGATACCGAGCTGACGCGCCGCCGCGACCGACATCATGAAGAAGCCCGCCGCCTGATCGGTATTGAGAACCGCGTTGAGGTACTTGGTGTAGGGAAAAGCGATCATGCGATTGTCGGGGGCCGGCGTGACCAGCTCCGCGGCACTGCGCTCGACCGGGAACCAGGCGAAGGGATTGGCCGCCGCGACCTTGGTGAAGCGCGTGAAGAGCCCGCCCATGCGCGCCCGGTGAGCCGCGAGATCGAGACCCCTTGCGGCGCGCACCGCATTCTCGAAGATGGGATAGACATCGGGCGGCATCACCATGCCGTAGCGGCCTTCGAGCTCGGAACTCCCCGGCGTCGTGCTGCCGAGAAACTCCGGCGTACCCTCTCCGCCCTTCGGCCAGCCAAGGTCGAAGCCCGCCTGCCCGGCCTTGACCAGTGTCCGCATGTTGTTGCAGCCGCCGATGAACGCCGTCCGCGTACGACCCTCGAGAATACGCCCCGCGACGTGATTGGCTGCGGTCACGCCGATCTGACCGCCGAGCTCGCTCGTGAACTCGGCGCTGGGCGTGGCCCCGAGTTGCTGCGCCACGAGGCGGGCAGGATTGGTCGCCCGCCAACCCGCCACGTTCAGAATCGCGACGGTATCGAGACCGCGCAGCAAGGCGTCGCCAGCACCCGCGTCGGCCGCCGCTTCGCGCGCCATGCGCTCGAGCATCACCAACGGGTTCAGGGCGTCGGCCGGTGCGGCGTTACGCTGCACGAGCTGGGCGGTACCCACGAGGATGGGAGTTCGTTCGTCACTCATGTCTGTGCCTCCGCTGGCCCGCCTGCAGGACGAGCGCGCCCGCCCCCTAACCCGCGCCGCCCGAGGTCGCACGCCAGAGCGCTGAATCCCCGCCGCCGCTCCGCGTCAGGACACCCTCCGGCTCCTGTCGAGCGCGAGCGACGATCACTCCTTCAGGTGCCGAGACGCTGGAAGTTCGGCGGGCGCTTCTCGAGGAAGGCCGACACGCCCTCGCGGAAATCGGGATGGCGAAAGGTCTCCAGCATCAGCTTGACCGCTTCGCGCTCGGACGGCCCGAGGGACGCGTGCAGCTGCTGCCATACCTGCCGCTTCATGGTCGCGATCGAGGTCGGCGAGCAGTTCGCTGCCAGATCCTCGACGTAGCGACGGCACTCGGCGAGCAGCTCCTCGTGCGGGAAGACCCGATCGACGAGACCAAGCGAGAACGCCTCTGCTGCGCCCACCTTGCGTGAGGACCAGAGCAGGTCGAGCGCGCGGGACGGCCCGATCAGGCGCGGCAGAATCCAGCTCGCCCCCCATTCGGCAATCAGCCCGCGCTGCGAGAAGGAACAGGTGAAGAGCGCTCGTTCCGAGGCGAAGCGCAAATCGGCGGCACAGGCGATCGGCACGGCCATTCCAGCGGTCGCCCCGTTGATTGCCGCAATCACCGGTTTACGGAGCGAGGCCAGATAGGTGTATGTGCCGCGGAAATCCTCCATCGTCCGGTCGCCGGGCTCCGCCTCGAGTTCCTCCGGGGTCGATGACCCCGTGCCCGTGCCCTTCGAGAGCCCCCGCAGAGCCTGCAGATCGGCCCCGGCACAGAAGCCGCGCCCCGCCCCGGTCAGCACGATACCCACCACTCGGGGATCGGCCTCGGCTGCGGCCATAGCGTGCTTGACCTCGGCGCCCATGCGGCCGGTCCAGGCGTTGAGGCGCTCCGGGCGGTTGAGCACGATCCACCCCACCGGCTCCTCCACGCGATACTCGATCTCGGCGTACATCCGGCATCTCCTCCCAGGCGAACCCGATTCCCTCAAGCAGACCACAGCCCCGTCGCCAGCCGGTCCGCCCCTCCCGGCTCGGCCGGACCGAACCCCGGGATCGATAGATCAGCTCGATCTATCCCCGGGACTCGCGGGCTGGCCTCAGGCGGCTGCAGATGTACCCTGCGGACCGCAGCGGACGACGACCGTCGAGCGACGAGAGGGCGCCCGGCTGCCTGAGCGGAGGCCACGAGCCATGAGTGAGCGAAACGACCGACTGGCCGGAGTGAGTGCGATGAGCCTCTACCTGCCAGCGCCCCGCGTGGACCTCGAGAGCTGGTGCGGCTGGACCGGCAACTCGTGGCCCAAGATCCAGGCGGTGGTGGGTCACAGCTTCCGCGTCCCCGACCGCGACGAGAACGTCTACACGATGGCCGCGACCGCGGTCCTGCGGCTCATCCGGCAGAACGACGTCGATCCCCGCGAGGTCGGCTTCCTCGGTCTCGGCACCGAGTCGAGCACCGACAATGCAGCCGGTGCCGTGATCGTGCGCGGCATGGTGGATCGCGCCCTTGACGAACTTGCCCTGCCCCGGCTCTCGCGCCACCTCGAGGTGCCCGAGTTCAAGCACGCCTGCCTCGGCGGCATCTACGCGCTCAAGGGAGCCTGCCGCTACGTCGCAGCCGACGGCGCCGGC
>SXGT01898755.1_pt1 | contig 19336 bp, 17 predicted proteins | sample 3176221 | NCBI WGS metagenome assembly SXGT01 (sample SAMN11356862, study PRJNA531348) | freshwater metagenome | isolation source: freshwater sample F1-120 | place: China: Fuxian Lake, Yuxi | collected 2017-12-25
GAAGCGGTAACCCAAACGCATTTGTGCACTCTGCGACAGGGCGCGTTTCTCGGTCTCGCTCTTGAACTGGTCGGCAATGCCGTCGTAGGTCTTTTTGATCCTGCAGCGGTCGCTTCTCTGGCGGTGTGACGGCCAGCGACACGCCATCGAGCAGGATATTGCCTGCGTCCGGCGCATCGAAGCCGGCAATCATGCGCAGGATCGTGGTTTTGCCGCAGCCCGAAGGCCCGAGCAAGGTGAAAAATTCCCCCGCCTCGATGGTGAGACTGACGTCCTGCACTGCGGACATGTCACCGAAACGGCGTGTCAGGTTGCGGAATTCAAGAAGCGCCATGTTTTCAGCCGGGCACAAAAGTTGGTACCGGCGGGACGGCGCCAACTTCACTCGTGCGGCCATCGTACCGCTGCAGGCGGGCTTCAGGTTTTGCAGGCATCAACCAGGCGCACCAGATCGAGAACCGTTGCCGCGCCGGTCTTTTGCATCAGCCGCGCCTTGTGGATTTCCACGGTGCGGTGGCTGATGCCCAGTTTGCGGGCGATCTCCTTGTTGGGCAGCATTTCGGTGGCGAGGAACAGCACCTCGCGTTCGCGGTCGGTCAGGCTGTCCAGGCGCATCGCTGAGGTTTGCTGCGCTTGAGATTGCGCATACAGCCGTGCGCCCTCCTGCAGAGCGGCCTCAATGCTTTTCCGCAATGCCACGCCGGTAACCGGTTTGGTCAGGAAGTTGACTGCACCGGCCTTGATGGCGCGCACGCTGGTCGGGATGTCGCCGTGGCCGCTAAGGAAGACAATCGGCAGCCGGATGCCGCGCTGCGTCAGTGCTTCCTGCAGTTGCAAGCCATCCATGCCGGGCATGCGCAAATCAACGATGGCACAGCTGCGCGGCCCTGCTGCCGATTCGCATACGGTCAGGAAGTCCATTGGGCTGGCGAACGTTTCGACAGAAAAATCGTCCAGTTCGAGCAGAAGCGCCAGCGCATCGCGTAGGGCGGCATCGTCGTCGATCACGTAAATGGTGGCGTGATTGTTCATCGGGCAAAGGGAATAGTGAAGTGAAATATCGCCCCGGGCGCTGCTGCCTCGGCCCATATTTTGCCACCGAACGACTCCACGAGTGCCCGGCTGATGGCCAGCCCCAGGCCCATGCCGTCGGGCTTGGAAGTGAAGAAGGGTTCGAAAACGCGTTCAGCCATGACCGTATCAAGTCCCGGGCCACTGTCCCGCACGGTCACCTGCGCCATGTTTTTTTCCGCATGGGTGCGCAGGGTGATCGCGATGGAACCGGTCGGCAGGTGGGTTGCGCGCATGGCATCGATACTGTTTTTCATCAGTATGGCCAGAACTTTCTGCAACTGGATCGGATTGGCCAGGACGGGTGGCAGGTCGGGCTCCAGATCGAGTTTCCGGTGAAATTCGCCGTAACCATTTTTGTCCACATACTCCAGTGCGTCATGCACCACGCCATTGAGGTCGACGGGGTGGATGGGCGTTTCGCCCTTTTGCAGGAAATCGAGCAGTTCGTGCAGTGTATTCCCCGCGCGCAGCGCCTGTTGCATGGCGCCTTCGATGGCATGCAACAGTTTCTCGGGGTTTTTCGCTCCGCCCTTCAGCATGCGCAAGGCCGCCTCACTATAAGCGGAAATCGACAGCAGCGGCTGGTTCAGTTCGTGCGCGAACGCGGCCGCTGTCTGTACCGCCACCTGCTGATTAAGGAGTCGCTCCAGCACGGTGCGCCGATCGTGTGCTTCCTGTTCCAATTGTTTCAGCGCGGACACATCCCGGACGGTGCCGACAAAACGGGAGACCTGTCCGTTCTTGAAAATCGCCTGACCGTTGGCCACCACATGGTGTATTCGGCCATCGTTACGGTTGATGACGCGGTATTCAGCCTGGTAGCGACCGTCGCCGCTCGGCGCGGATGCCTGCTCAATGCGGGCCCTGGTGCCCGCGCGGTCGGTGGGGTGCAGGCCCGCCATGATTTGATCCAGTGTGATTGCTTCGTCCGGCCCGAAACCCCAGATCTCGCGCATACGCTCGTCAATCAGGTGGTCCCCGCCCCTTGTGTCATCGAAAACACCCAAGCCCGCCGCCGACTTGGCCAGCCTCAAGCGGTCTTCGCGGATTTGCAACTCGGTGAAGGCACGTTGCAGGTCGCTGACGTCGGTGAATGTGACGCGCAGCGCGGACGGCACGCCGTCGGTTATCACCGGGCGACATTGCATTTTTACCGGAATCTCCATGCCATCACTACGCTGGAGCAGTGTCTTGCAGGGGCAATCTTGCTGGCATTCGCACTGCAAGGCCCGCTGGAAGTTGTGCTGCCACATGCCTCGCTCCTGGGGCGCGACCAGCAGCGCGAAACGACGCTGCAACAGTTTCTTGCGATCCATTTTCAGCAGGCTGGCCCCGGCCAGGTTGATGCTTTCGATGAGACCGGTCTTGTTGATCGTGAGATAGCCGACCGGCGCAAATTCGTAAAGATCCCGATATTGGTCGCGGGATTCTTCCAGTGCCGCCTGGGTTTGGCGGAGCGTTTCGTTCTGCATCTCCAGTTCGATCTGATGCACCTGAAGGTCATGCAGAAGTTCATCGGTCGGGCAAGTCGATCCCCTGGCCGTGGGGGAGCGCTTGCCGGCCAGGCGCGTTTCTGCCTCGGCCTTGAGGCCGTCCAGATCGGCAGTCGAGGAAGGATTGGGGGCAGGCTTGCTCATGGGTGTTTACCTATTCCCGGCTTCTTCCATCGCCAGCAAAATCAGCGGCGGCATGCCGGCCGAGTCGACCACGCGACGGGCATTCAGCAGCAGCTTGCGGCGGCCGATGGCGGGAAAGTCTTGCTCGACGAGAAAGCCTTCGAAATTCTGGTCTCGCGGCAGGATGGTTTCGAGCAGTTCGCGCAGCGCGGGAATATTCCACTGGCGCTCGCCCAGGTCATAGAGCGAGTGCCCGAGGGTGTCGCCCGGCGCAATCTGGAAGCGCTGGTAGAAGGCGCGGCTGGCGGTAACGACGCGCATCTGTGCATCCAGCACGACCAACGGTTCGCGCACGGTATCGACGATGCCTTCCGCCAGTTGCCGCGCCTGGCGTTCCGCCGTTTCGGCGACGACGCGCGCACTGATCTCGGCGAAGGTCAGCACCACCCCATCGATGACGTTATCGAGCGTGCGGTAGGGCTGGATGTGAACAAGGTACCAGTTTCCCTCGCGGGTGCGCAGCTCCTTTTCCCACGGCGCCAGCGAGTCGAGCACGCGCTGTGCCGCCTCGATCAGCTCATCCCCGCCGATTTCCAGTTCGGATTTGATATCGGCCAGCGGTCGGCCGATATCGGTGGCGATCAGGCGATACAGTTGCTTGGCGTCGCGCGTGAAGCGGCGGAGCAGCAACTGCTGGTCAAGGAAGATGGTGCCGATGTTGATGTTGTCGAGCAGATTCTTCATGTCGTTCTGCATGTCGGCGAGCTGCTCGATCTTGTCCTGCAGCTCGGCGTTTACGGTCACCAGTTCCTCATTGACCGATTGCAGCTCTTCCTTGGAGGTTTCGAGTTCCTCGTTGGTCGATTGCAGTTCCTCGTTGGTCGATTGCAGTTCCTCATTGGTCGATTTGAGTTCCTCGTTTGAGGCTTGCTGCTCTTCGATGGTGGCTTGCAGGTTTTCGCGCGTATAGGCGACTTCGTGTTCGAGTTCCTCGATGCGCCGCGATTCGGCGCTGCTGGTGCCCCGTCTTCGCCGTCCCGCCAGCGCCGACTTTTCTCCGGTGGGCCGGGGGATGTCCTGAAAACTCACCAGCAACAGTTCCCGTCTGGACTCCGGGTCAGGCAAGGGGCGAACGCCAAGGCTGACGATCTGGAAATCGCCATTGGTCTTGACGGATACCTCGTGCCCCAGCGTGGGTGTTCCAAGCGTGGCCGCCGTGTGCAGGGCGGCGCGCAGATCGAGCTGCAAACCTTCACGCGCCATGTCGACGATATTGAGCGTGGCCTGGCCGGGCGCCGGGCGCAAGTATTTGCCGGTGTCTCCATGCACGTAGTGGAGGTTGCCCTTGAGGTCGGTGACCACCGAGGCGGGTGCGTAGGAATGGAGCAGGGCACGGCGCGCCAGTTCGGCGCAGTCGATCTCGCGTGCTTTTTTTGCGACGTCTTCCGGTACCTTTAGGGATGGTTCCGCCGCCCAGGACAGACTGCTGCTCATCACGGCGCGTGTCGATGCGGATGTGTGTAGCGCGCGGTAGAACTTCCACTTGCGATTGAGCGCCGCGAACAGGTCGGGGTGGTTGCCAATGCTTTCCGAGGGCGAAAGGAACAGCACGCCATCGGGCTTTAGCGCGTAGTGGAAGGTCGGGATCAGGCGGTTCTGCAATTCCGACTCAAGGTAGATCAGCAGGTTGCGGCAACAAGCCAGGTCGAGCTTGGTGAAGGGCGGGTCCTTGATCACGTTCTGGATGGCGAACACCACCATTTCGCGCAGTTCCTTCTTGACGCGATAGCCAGATTCCTCCTTGATGAAGAAGCGGCGCAGCCGTTCAGGTGTGAGGTCCTGGGCGATATTGGTCGGATAGCTGCCGGCTCGGGCCGTGGCGATGGCGTCTTCATCGAGGTCGGTGGCATAGATCTGCACCTTGAAATCCTGATGCGCCTCATCCATGAACTCGCGCAGCAGGATGGCGATCGAATAGGCTTCCTCGCCACTGGCGCAGCCAGCCACCCAGATCCGAAACGGGTAGTCGTCGCTTTTGCCAGCGCAAAGGCGGGGCAGGATCTCGTTTTTCAATGCGACAAAGGCTTCTGGGTCGCGGAAAAAACTGGTGACGTTGATCAGCAGTTCCTTGAACAACAACTGCACCTCGGCCGGGCGTTCCTTGAGGAAGTGGGCGTAGAGCTCGGTGTCATCGATGTCATGCTGCGCCATGCGCCGCTCGATGCGGCGGCCGATGGTGCTCTTTTTGTAGAGCGCGAAGTCGGTGCCGGTGGCGGAGCGCAGCAACATGAGGATCTTGTTGACACCACCAGCTTTGGCCGGGGCAGGCGGCGCATGTTCTGGGAAAACCGGCAGACGGCGCAAAATGGCCAGCAACGCCTCCGGCATCTGGTCGGCCGGAAGTACATGGGTGGCATAACCGGCCTGGATGGCGCTGGCGGGCATGCCATCATATTTTGCCGTGGCGGGCGTTTGCACCAGGGTGACGCCCCCTGCGCCTAGGATGGCGCGCAGGCCCTGCGTTCCATCGGTGCCGGTGCCGGAAAGAACGATACCTATGGCCCGCTCGCCCTGATCCTCGGCAAGGGAGCGCAGGAAGGCGTCGATCGGCAGGCGCTTGCCGCGTGGCTGTTCGGGTACGGAAAGCAGCAATTTGCCGTGGAACAGTGCCATGTCGCGGTTGGGCGGGATGACATAGACGTGATCCGGCACCACCGCGAGCTGATCGGTTGCCTCGACGACCGGCATGGTCGTGGTGCGTTGCAGAATTTCGGTCAGGATGCTGGCGTGGCTGGGGTCGAGATGTGGTACCAGCACGTAAGCCAGCCCGCTATCGGCAGGCGCGTGGCGGAAAAACTGCTCGAAGGCGCCCAGCCCACCGGCCGAAGCCCCGATGCCGACAACGGAAAACCCCGCCGCCATTGTGACTGGCCTGACCATGACAGGCTTGGCCTGCACCGTCAGCGCGGGAGAACGGGGCTTTCTCTTTGTTTTTCCGGTTGTCATGTTTTCGTGCTGCGGTATCGGCAGGGGTTTCCTTCGAATGATATTACTCCATCAAAAATCAACGAAACGCCACGGTAGATCGGTACGTGCTTACCCTTATTCCCCAATCCTGCGGCTGCGTATAGCCTTCTAATGCCATATGGCATTAACTGGAGATGAAAATGAAAGCCACGGTAGGCAAGGTCAAAGTCAGCGGCAAAGCAGCACCCAGCGTCATCATGGAGGAAATCCAATCTTTGGATGAAATGGATCGGCTCGACCGGATTGCCACAGCTGCCTACTACAAGGCGGAAGCGCGTGGCTTCACCCCGGGCTTGGACATGGAAGACTGGCTTGAGGCCGAAGCGGAGTTCGACGAGCGGGCATTGTCATGAGCGTCGCGGCCAATCAGGGGCAAACACCTGTTCCCTGTGGAACGTTGTTGCGTGAGCCCAATGTGGGCCGCCTCAACGCCTACGAGACTGAGGCAGTGCTAATGCTGGATAGTCGCGGCATGATCTTCGATTGCAACGGTGCCGGCGAGGCATTGTTCAAGTACCGTCGTAGTGAACTGGTCTGGCAGAATATTTCGATGTTGTTCCCGGAGTTGGCGGACATGGAGTTGGTGCAGGACGGCCAACCGAATGTACGTCTGCGCTTTCTCTGTCGCATTGGCCGCCACTTTCAGCTACTGGCCAGGGATGGTGAAAGTGTTCCCAGCGAACTATGTTTCAATCTTCTGGATGGCAAGGGACACGGCAAGCTTTCTCTCATCGTATGTCCAGTCGATGAAAAGTTGACCAACAATGCTGATCGACGTCCTGCGGAGGTGTGAAATGCAATTCACTACCCGGCTGGAATTGGCCATGTTTGGAGCTGCACCAGTCCTACCCGGAGATGACAGATGCGTCATCGTGCGTCCGCTTGACCTGGATAGTGATGGGCCATGTTTTGCCATAACGTTTGATCAGCGCTGGTTGTGTGACAGCGACGGCGCACTGATCTTTTTCGATTCCTTCGCGGCCGCTTCCCTGTACCTGCATCTGCTGAAGGTTGATCATTTCAAACTGGGTGATCGCTATGACGGCTACGCATGGGCATTGGGGCGTGATGATTTCCACTATTACCGGCTCATTGGCAGGCGTTTAGTCGAGGGCGGGCGAAAGTGTCGTCGTACGAACACGTTGCGCTTGCCGGCTACCCGTGAGCACACCCGATCTGCCATTTCCGTGTCTTAGCGTGACAAGGCGTACCAATTTGAGTATGCAGCAATGAACAATCAAAAACTGAGAGCTGCGGCTGAGAAATGCATTGCCGATGCACAGGTTGCCATGGTTGGCGTTACGGCCACGGTACAGGCGGTGCAATCGCCGGAGATTCTTTTGCACGAATTACAGGTGCATCAGTTCGAACTGGAATTGCAGAACGAGGAGTTGCGCCGTGCCCAGAATGAACTGGAAGCCTCGCGCGACCGCTTTGCCGATTTCTATGAATTCTCACCTGTCGGTTACTTCACCCTCAGCGACAAGGGCCTTATCGACAGCCTGAATCTTACTGCGGCGGAATTGCTGGGCGTGGAACGCAACATGCTGTTGCAAAAGCGCTTTGCGTACTACGTCATGCCGGAGGATGCCGATCGCTGGTATGCCTATTTCCTGGATGCGCTCAATAGGGATGAAAAGCTGAAATGCGAGGTAGCGATCCGGAGGGCGAACGGCTTCGTGCATGTCCGGCTGGATAGCCTGCGGCTGGTGAAAGCCGGTCAGCCTACGACCGTGCGCGTGGTGATGACCGACATTAGCGACCTCAAGTGGACCGAAGCTGAATTGAAGTCAACAAACGAACTGCTTTTGGCGAGCGAACAGCGACAACGTGATCTGGCGCAGCACGACATGCTCACTGGTCTCGCCAATCGCGTCTTGTTATCTGACCGCCTCAACCAGATGCTGGTCATCGCGCAACGCGACCAGACGCGATTTGCGCTGCTTTACCTAGATCTCGATAAATTCAAGCCGGTGAACGATATGTACGGCCATGCCGTCGGTGATGAGCTGCTGAAGGAAGTGGCACAGCGAATGACCAGACGGGTGCGCGAATCGGATACCGTCGCCCGAATCGGTGGCGATGAATTCACTATCCTGTTGCGCGCCATCGATTCCGATCTCAGCGTTATCACCGTTGCCGACAGCATCCGCGACTCGCTAATTCAACCCTTCCTGATCCAGAACCATCTGATTGAAATTTCCTGCAGCATCGGCATAGCCATTTATCCAGATCACGGCCACAGTGAAATCGAACTTTCGCGGCAGGCAGATGCGGCCATGTACCGCGCCAAAGAAGCTGGACGCGATATTGCGTGCCTGGCAAACAGCGACGCGAAAACATTCAAACACGGGGCGGGCGCTGACAAAAATGTGGGTCATCCACAGATGCGGCGAAGCACGTTTCTCCAGCATGTCCGGAGATGGCAGCGCGGTCTGGTTCACAGCACGGCTAAGGAAAACATTACTCCCCAGAGTTAATTGTTTGACAGGAGAAAGAAGATGAATCCGACAACACGGTTTGTTATGGCTACCGGGCTCTTGCTGGCAGCCATGTCTGGTAACTTGCTGGGTGCAGACAAAATCGTCGATGTGGGCAAAGGTGAGTACAACGCCGCCTGCGCCAGTTGCCACGGCCTACAGGGACTGGGCGACGGTCCGGCGGCGGAACAGATTAAGGCAACAGTGCCCGACATCACCTTGTTGGCCAAGGGCAACAGTGGCATCTTTCCTTTCGACCGCGTCTATCAGATCATTGACGGACGGCAAGAAATCAAGTCACACGGCTCGCGCGAGATGCCGATCTGGGGTACCGCATTCCGCCGTCAATCCTCGCTATATTTCGATAGCTATCCGGTGATCGATCCGGAGTCGAGCGCACGGGGCCGCATCCTTGCATTGACTGAATACGTCTATCGCTTGCAGCGCAAGTAAAACAACCTGGAAGTCGGTGCCGTCTCGCCAGCACCGACTTTCATTGCCAGAGTTGCGCTTACTTCTGTTCCTTCATTTTCTGCGGCGAGATGCATGTCGGCTGGGATGGTCCCGGTGGCATCGGCATCGGTGATGCTCAATATCCGCGGGCACCTTATCGATCCATATATTCGGCAGCATTCTGCATTTATTGACACAGTCATTAGGTTGGACAGCGCACAGACATCAGGCTGATGCCAGGGGATGATAACTGCAGTGACCTCAAAGGCTGCTTGGCCCCAGGAATAGGCAAAATAAGGAGAAGGTAATGAATGCAATATTGAAATCAACGATGGTCGTTGTTGGAATGGCCATTGCGGCACAAGTGGCTGCTCAGGTCACCTTCTACGAACGTGATGGTTTTGAGGGCCGGTCGTTTTCGACTGACAAACAGGTTGGCAACTTTCAGCGCCAAGGCTTCAATGACCGTGCCTCTTCAGTCATTGTGTTGCGCGACAAGTGGGAGGTCTGTGAGCATTCCAGGTTTCAAGGACTGTGCGTAGTTTTGCGCCCCGGTCGATATGCGTCGTTGGATGAGATGAACCTGGATAACCGCATTTCATCAGCACGGGCAGTCAGCCGCAACGCACGTATCGATGATGATCGTTATGCGCCTGTACCGGTTCCGGTCTATGACAACCGCCGACGCGGCAACGAACGGCTTTATGAGGCAGAGGTGACCTCCATCCGCGCTGTCGTCGGGCCACCCGAGCAGCGCTGCTGGGTCGAACGGGAGCGTTTCGTGGTCGACGACGACAAAGGAAATCACAATGTGCCCGGCGCGATCATTGGGGCCGTCATTGGTGGCGTGCTCGGCCACCAGGTGGGTGGTGGTGTCGGCAAGGATATTGCCACCGTCGGTGGCGTGGCTGCAGGTGCAGCGGTTGGCGCCAACGTCGGCCGCGCCGGTAACCGTCAGCATGAGGAGTCCCGGGATGTACAGCGCTGCACCAGCGAACCCAGTCACGCCAGACCTGAATACTGGGACGTCACTTACCACTTCCGCGGCCAGGAACATCGCATCCAGATGACCACCTATCCAGGGGCTACGATTACTGTCAACCGGAAGGGCGAACCGAGGGCGTGAATGAGCGTTGTATGGCACGTTTTCCTCAGGCCATCTTGCTAGCCCAGACTTCCCGGGATCTTGTAAGAACTACGCTCAAACTGACACAGGCTAGCGCGACGCGCCTGACCTCATGATTTGCCGCAGTGTATCTCCAAGGGCATCGACAGGCGTGGGGGAGAATTCGCCGGACCATGCGCGTAAGACGCTTTGCGTTCTTCGTTCCAGCCTCGCTCAGACTCAAACCCCCATTGAACAAAGCATTTGCGACACAACACAGCGTGAATTGGATACAATGCACGCCGCTGTAATGATCTGCCTAGGCAGGACTAAAGCCTTAAGGCGCGATAGCAAAGCGGTTATGCACCGGATTGCAAATCCGTGTAGGTCGGTTCGACTCCGGCTCGCGCCTCCAGAATTTTCAAGGGTTACACTGATAGTGATCACTAATCAGTTAATCTTTTGGCACAGTAGCGGCACACCGTGCATCAGCGAACTACCACATCCACCTCAAGCTGCCTCGCCACCGGCGCGATAGCGACTGGGTATTCGATTCTGACTACCCCGCCACTCTCAACACCGCTGTGCCGCGCGGCACACTCCCCGCAACCCTACGCCTGTGGATAAGTGCCATTTTATTAACTCAAATGTTCCGCCAGTGTGCCATTGTCAAAACATAATCGTATAACTTCATGTATTAGTTAGTATGTTATTGTTACTTATTCAGATTAGAATTCTTATGTTGTAATTTCTTGCCCCTTGTTCTACGATGCTGATAACGATTGAGCAAGGGGTAAGCATGGCAACCATCCAGAAGCGGAAGAACGACGACGGCACAACAAGTTATCGGGCAATGATTCGCCTCAAGGGGCACCCGAATGCAAGCGCGACCTTTACCCGCCTGACCGATGCCCGCGAGTGGGCAGCGAAAACTGAAGCGGAAATGAAGGCAGGCCGCTTCTTCGGTACTGCCAAACTCAAAACTCTCAATGATCTGTTCGACAAATACAAGGCGGCAGCATCGCAACGCCTCAAGTCATGGAATGACGTAGAGCGTCGTTTGAACTGGTGGAAAGGGAAGGCAGGCAAAGAAATGCTTGAAGCTATCACTCCTGCCCGAATTGCAGAATGGCGCGATGAGTTGTTGGCGACGCCGAAGAAGTTTGGCGGCAAGCGTAGCCCTGCGGATGTGAATCGCACCATTGCTGCCATCTCGTCGGCCATGACGTATGCAGTCAGAGAATTGGGATGGATTGAACGCAACCCGTGCGAACGAGTGACCAAGCAGAAAGAATCAGGCGGACGCATTCGCTTCCTGAGTGATGCTGAAATACCCCGCTTACTAGATGCAGTTCGAGCCTCCTCGCACCCTGACCTACTGCCTGCCGTACTGTTGGCGCTAACAACGGGCGCCCGCAAGAGCGAGATACTTGGACTTCGGTGGTCACAGATTGATTTTCAGCGCCGTGCAATCACCCTCCTCCAAGGGGAGACCAAGAACAACGCGGGCCGCGCACTGCCGCTATCCGGTGAGATTGTCGAACTGCTGAAGGCACGGAACAAGGTGCGCAAGATTGACGACGACCTCGTATTCCCACCAAACAAGGGGAAGAAAGAATTGGTATTACGGGAACCATGGAAAGCGGCTCTCGTTATGGCAGGAATAGACACCCGAAAAGCAACACGCAACAGCCGACATCTCCAAAGCGACAAGAGCAGAGCGGAGCCGGTAATGACTTCGGATTTTCGATGGCACGACCTGCGCCACACGGCGGCAAGTTACCTGACGATGGCCGGGGTATCGGCTCTCGAGGTTGCTCGCGTGTTGGGGCATAAGACCCTCGCCATGAGCCTGCGCTACTCGCACCTAGCACCTGACCGCGTGACTGAGCTAGGGGACAAACTAGCCGCTCGCATGGGCGTGGCAGGGTGTGTGAAATGAGCAATCCGCTCCTTGCCATCATCGCGCAAGCCCATAAGCAAAACTGGTGTACCGAACCTTACTGCACCACCTGCGGTTCGCAGGACTACAGGAAGAAACTGATGGAGTTGGCTGGCGATCAAGGCGGGCCGTTGGCGGATGCACTGGAAGAAATCGACATCGCGGAACTGACGGTGCTGCCGAACTGGTCGGGTGCGCTGCAAATCGCATTCATCGACCTTCCATTGGGTCGTTTGCAGGCGGAGGGGGCGTTACGTCGATGGTTGCCCGAACTGCCAAAGCATGTTGGCTTTGCTGACTTTGTTTTATTTCGAATCGTCCGCTACCTACCGGCAGCGAGCGAACTGAAAGCGCAGTGGATTGATGCGTGCCTGAATATTGCGGTGGCGACAAAAAACCGTTCGCTCATCGAGACATTGATTCTGGTGCTGGATAGCAAGGCTAGCGAATACCCCACCCTGATCGAAGCCGCGGCCACGCACGCACCAACTTCTCGGCAGATACGGAGGGTTTTGAATAACAAGTGCGGCATGAGCTACAGGTTGGAATAGTCGCCAATGCACGGAGTGATTATGAGCAAACTTACTTTCACCATCTGTGGGCGCGAAGCCTTACCAGTGCGGGCCATACCCTATGTCACAGGCTGGCAAATGTCTCCAGATGTAGTGGCTCGAAGCATGGCAAAGATTGAGCCGCCCCCGTCCTTCCCTGCATTGCTTCATAGTTTGCGGGCATATCACTTGCCAGATGATGCCGCAGTGGAAATGCTGCCCCGCGAATGGGATGCGGCAGTTGCTAGACTTGAAGGATACGAGGCCGAGCTAAAGAAGCAGCACCTTGACGATGCAATAGGCTATGCCGCCGGGCGCAAAGATTCCGCGAGCAAGCTACCGGCTGGCGTGTTCGTTTGGCTGGATGAGTTTGCGAGCGAGCGCATAGCAGACAGGGCTAAGGTGCTGAAGATTAAGCAAAGGAACGGCGATGATGAATTGATACTCGCGCCAGTTCTTGACGAGCCGACAAGGGTGATGGTGTTTGAGGGATTCGGGCCGCGAAAGCTGCACGCCGCAAACAACCCGCAGACTGACAAGAAGAAGCGGGAACACCTGATAGCGGAGTACGACGCCACCATGAATGCCGCAATGTGGTTCAAACGTGCCAGTGTGAAACCTGCCGAGGGGGCAATGCTGCTTTGGCGACTAGACCCGCTCGAAAGGGATTGGCAAGGCAATGCCCCTGACCCCGAACGCATTTTTGTTGATGGCAACGAGGCATCGCCTGGTCACTATCGAGCATTGAAACGTACATTCGAGGATATTGCCGAGACTGACCCGAAGCCGCGCACCCTGCTTAACTGGCGCGAAGTGGCGAAGCGGGAGGGGCTGCAGTATCACGAATGGATTGATGAGTATGTGCAGGCGCAGAGTGAGGATAAACCTGCTAATGCTGGCGGCAAGGACGATGCGGTAAAAGACGGCGCTGGCGGAACGGCGAAACATGAATGGATGACTCAGGCGTGGAGCATCGGCGAGTCGTGGATGCTGGCAGAAGAGAAGCGCATTGGCACTCGCCCAACTGTTGAGCAGATTGCAAAGCATGCAGAGGGAGAGCTATCGACTCGGGGCATTACTGGCCCAAGAGGAAAATTCCTCGATTGGGAAACTATCAAGCGGGAGGCATTAACGGGGATAACTGGCCGCTCAAAAGGCGATAACTTCAGAAATGCGAAGGGGAATCCCCAGCGTAAAAAGTACGCCCCCAACGTGGGGAAGCAGTAACAGCAAGGGTTTTGACCATGTAAGCGAGGTGCTTGTGGGGGATTTTCACCCCATCGCAAATGACGGTTTAGCTGCAATGACGCAGCGATACCGGAGACATGCACCATGCAAACACATCAAGCAGCAACGACAGCGGGAACGCTGACAATCCCCCCTGCGATGGCGACGCTCTCAGCCATTCGTTTCGCCACCATCAAGCAAGCCGCACAACTTCGGCCCGCATTCACTGAGGCGGCATTCCGCGATATTCGCTTCAAGGCATTCGACCGCAAGAACTCACGCGGCGAGGTTATCAAAGGCAACGGCAGTGGCGAGGCCGGATGTTGGATAGAGGTCGGCGGGAAGGTACTTCTCGACCTTGACCGCCTCGACGCCTGGCTGGAATCGCAACGAGTGGGTGGGTGATCATGAAATTCACTCAAATCATTCACCGTACTCCTATCGGCAAAAAGTATTGGCTCGGCACTGATGGAAATCTTGCAAAGCAGATTATTGCCTCCCGCGACACTGCAGATGTCAAGGTACTGGAATGCACGTCACTCAAAGACGTAGAAAGATTGGTCCGCCATGCCACACCTAACACCTATTTCGTCAGCGGAATAGCTACGCATCAAGAAGCTATAGCCCTTGTTGGCTGGAAACGAGTACAGGTAGAGCGTGAAGGTAAGGTTATGTCGGCAGAGGGTATGCCTTACATCGGCTTCGACAACGGCAGCTATCCTCATCAATCCGTGCCGTCATTGTTCGTCATCGACACCGATGGACTGCAGGTGGTAGCTGTCACTGACCAACTTGCAGCAGCCGTGCCTGGCATTGAAACCCATGCGCACCTGGCAATGTCTTCCACAGGAGCAAACATTTACTGTGGCGATCAACAGATCAAAGGGCTCACCGGCCAGCATACGATCTTCGTGGCAGCGGACGGAACGGATATTCCACGAGCACTGGATGACCTCTTCAAACGATTGGTCCTCGCCGGCCATTTTCATATCCAGGTGACACCCGATGGAAAATGCCTGGTGCGGACCGCAGTTGATCGCCAACTCCGCGTTCCCAGTCAGCCGGTGTTTCTGCACGCCCACCTCGGGCCTGGGCTGGAGCAGCGCAAAGCAATCACCGTTCACCAAGGCATCGACCTGCTCGACACCCGTAACCTGATCAAGCCTCTCACTGATGAGGAAGAGAGTCGATACGCTGTTATGGTCGCCGACGCCAAGCGAGCTGAGCTGCCAGAGATGGCTGAGACGCGGCGCCGTTACATCAACAAGGCTGTCGAGAAGATACTGGCCTCCAAGCCGGGAATGACACAAGGCAGTGCGCAAGCCACCATCGCCAAGGCCATGGAGGGAAGTACGCTCTATCGGGACTTCTTGGACACTCTTTCGGATGGCACCCAGGTCAGTGTCGAGGAAATCCTTGCTGACCCGGAGCGATACAGCCGCCAGACCTGTCGCGACCCGATGGAACCTGACTACGGCAGTGCAACGGTGGCGATGATCTTTTTGGAACAGGACGTCCCTGTCATTCACTCCTTCGCTCATCATGGCCGCAGTTTCCGGCTCGTCAATACCACCCTGGGCGCCGAGTTTGATCTTGAGAAGTGGCTGGAGGATTTTGCTGCCGCCGATGCAGAGGCCATCAATGCGGAACAGGGTGATGTCGCTCTTGACCAATGGCTCAAAGCTGAAACGGTCTTCGGCAAGAAACGAGTTCCGATTGTCGGCGGCGAACTCGCGGCGGATGAAGCTGCTCTATCACTGCTCCGTAGCAAGTTGGAGATTGAGCAGGAGACAGTCATCGATGTCGGTGATGATCGTGCAGATGAGGTTGCCTATCCCGGCATCGGCCTGCGCTACCGAGTCGATGATCGTGCCGTACATCACGTATTGTCGATCACCGCTGCAGAGACACTCATCACCGAATGGTGCAAGCATGATCGTGATGCTTGTCTCGAGGGATGGGCAGACCTCGTGGCCGAGTACTCGACCATCACTGACGAGTCAGAGCCATTGTTTGAGGTAATGATCAAACACGCGGTCACAACACTCAAGCTGCCAAACAAGAAAGCGAAGGAGATGCTTGAGGATGCGTTGAGTGTGCAATCGGCTCGCTTGTCTGCGCTGGTGCATCGCTCCCGCCCCAGGCCCGTTGTTGAAGATGCATATCTCCCTGACCCCGCTGAAATAGAAGCGGAGCGCCAGCGGCGGATGATCAAGCAGGAGGCGGATCTGCTGCGGCGATGCCGCCACATCGCCGAACGCCCGCTCGACGCCTTCTATGAAGCGATGAAGCAGTCCGGTGTTGCCGGCGAGCGTGATCTGACCCTGTTCGTTTACCTGATCATTCTTTCGGCCCACCTGCACAAACCGAGCAGCGGGCTGATTCGCGGACCCGCAGGCACTGGCAAGTCGCATTCGATGAAGGCGGTGGCCAGACTATTTCCTGAGGAGTGGGTGTATCACTTGAGCTCGATGTCGGCGAAGGCATTGATCTATGAACCTCGCAGTTTTTCCCACAACACCATTCTTCTCGAGGAAGCCGAAGCACTGGTCAGAAACAATGCCGAAGACAAGAACGAAGTTGCCGAGATGTTGCGTGTGCTTCTATCTGAGGGGCAGTTGATCCACCGCACGGTTGGCAAGGACGAGACCGGCAACATGGTGACCATAACGAAGGTGGTCCAAGGGCCGACCAATCTGATCACTTCCACTACCCGGGCAAAGCTAGACGAGGAAATCAGCAGCCGGATGATTGACCATTGGTCGGACACGACATCTGAGCATATACAGGTCGTGCTTGGCACTCTCGGCAAGATCGCATCGGGGGACATCGATGTGGCGGTTGATTACGATTCCTGGCACGCCTTCGCCGAATGGATGCGCTGCGGCCCACGTTCTGTGGTCTTCCCGTATGCCGAAATCATCTCAGATGGTTTTACATTGGCCGGCGCTCGGGTGTATCGGGATTTCAACAACCTGATGGCCATCACGAAGGCATGTGCGCTGATGCATCGTCTGCAGCGTCATACCGATGACAAAGGTCGTCTTGTCACCACGATTGAGGACTACCGGGTGGCCTACCAACTTTTGGGTGAGCGCATCGACGAGTTGGCTGGCGAGCGTGTGCCTAACAAAACACTGGAACTGTTCAAAAAGGTTCAGGCCTTGGTCAAAGCGCGAGGCAGCAGCATTATGGAAGGCGAATTCATGGCCTCTCAGCGCGAACTGGCCAAGTTGCTTGGGGTCGGCAAAAACAGCATTGCCAAGGAACTGGCCAGGCTTGAGAGCAATGGCCTCGTTGAGAAGAGCAAATCTCCCTACGGTGGCAGAAATGCCAAGATCACGCTCTCAATCCCCAGCGAGGCTGAACAGATCCTTGCCGGCGAAGGGCGTGCCTTGATCACGCCGGATGAATTGGAGGTGGCCATCTTTTGAAATTTCCAACCCCTCGAACTTCGCCGGGACATTGGGACATTAGGGACATTGACTGTAAACCCGCATGGTTACGATGTTTCAATGTCCCGACAGGTACGGGGATATTTGCAGGACATTCATGACCTACGGGAATGTCCCTGCATTGTCCCTGCGGTGGTAGGACATTAAATTCCCCTCAACCACGGGCTATATCGGTCAATGTACCAATGTCCTGGCGAAAACGGGGTGGCTCAAAATTCAGGGCCTGGCTGACTGACCTTTGAACGGCAAGAACAGACTGGGAGCGGTAGTTGGACTGCGATGGGATGGTAAGCACGTCTATGCCAGATGCAAGCTATGGCCACCTTGAAATGAACGACAGCTTATGAGCGTAGACCGCCCATTGGCCACAACGATCTCGACGAACGGCAACACTTGCGATACATGGCAGGCCGCAGCCGACCCTTTGCAGTCTCATGACATGTAGAAGCTGTCAGGCTGGTTACCTCAGAAAAACGGTCATTGCCGAGGCGCAAATTGAACATCATGTCCGAGACTGCAGAGAGTACGTAAGTAGAGCCTCGTGACTTTTGGTGTATGACGTTTGGTATATTGCAGTGCAGCATATTTTCGAATATAGTCCTCTGCATGGTCAATTGTGGTTTTCCACAGGCCAAATTCAGGGGGTTGGCAATGTCGGAATTCAGGCTAAATCGGGGCTTGTCGCAGTTTGTTGCAGGAGTTTTCGCATTATCTGGTGCTGCTCTGAGTAAAAAACTTGGCGCGACCCGCGATACGACACATATTCCTGCGCCGTCTCTCGCGAAAGTAATGCAATCATCGTGTGTTCGCGCTTGGGTTCCCCAACATCTCATCGACAGCTTGAACGTTCGCTGATGAAACCGCCCATGATCGTTATTTTCACCGAAATAGTGAGCTGTCGGTTTCATGCAATCCCAGCTAGAAAGAGCTGAGCGTGCTCATAGATATTTCCTCGCTTAGCGAAGTCGTCAAGACCTCGAGTCAGATCCCTATACCCCGTCAGGCTCTTCCCGGCCAGCAGCGGACGTGGCGACAGGATTGGAAACCCGGATTTGATAGGCAGGTGTTCGTTCAACACCCGACATTCGCACCGCCGCCGGGTTCTGAAGCTCACGCTTGCACGAACTAACCTTATGGGTTAGTATTGCGGTAATGGAGAAACGTAAGTCGCACTACGATTTAGCTGCTGTGAAGCTCGCCGTGCGACAGCGTGGCGCGGATGCTTTTACTGCTACCGCTTTGGTTGGCGCTCAGGCCATGGGCTTGGATTCTGCAAGCGCGATTGACGTAGTGTGTGCGATGACGCGAGCTGATTTATACAAAAGCATGACAACTCATGCAGCAAGCCAAGTATGGCAGAACGTTTATCACTGCGCTACGCCGAACGGCAAAGTGGCTTATGTCAAGGTGACGTTGCGCGCGGATGGTTCGATTGTGATTCAGTTCAAGGAGAAATGAGATGCGCCGTGAATGCCTGAGCTGCGAACAGGGAATTCTGCGGCATGCCGTCAAGGACGTGCCGTATGAATACAAAGGTCATGCAACCGTGGTGCCGAAGATTGCCGGTTGGCATTGCCCGCATTGTCACGAGGTTGAATTCGATTCGGGAGAAGGTGAACGGTTCGCCGACGCCATCAAAAGTATTGCTGCCGAGATCGACGCCCGAGAGTCTGCCGAACTGGCGAGAATCCGCAAGAAGTTGAAACTGACCCAACTCGAAGCCGCGCGCATCACCGGCGGTGGACCGAATGCCTTCTCGCGCTACGAGAGGGGTAAGGCGCGTCCGCTACCGGCGGTGACGAATCTGTTCCGACTTCTGGACCGACACCCGGAACTGCTTAGCGAATTACAAAGCTGATCCTTGTAACGCTGTATGGATTATTGACTCCAGAGCAGATCAACACAAGCTCAGTGAATCAGTGGCCGAGCAATAGTTCCTGTTACGGATGGTTATCCACGTTTCCTCTTTTGTCCCGCCATCCGTAGCAAACCATCAAGGGTCTGCTCCTTCGACAGCAAGAACTTGAGTACATTCAGCTTATTGAATTCGCACGTTTCGAACGTACTGGCAAGAACGAGGTAGTCCTTTAAGGTTCTCTCGCTGTGACGACCGTCGTTATCTCGGCGATACTTCGCGAATCGATTGATTGCATGTTCAGCATTGTTATCCTATTTTCCTCAGTTACCCCACTCCAGTGAGCAGCAAGACCGACGGCAATGCGGTCGGAGGCGAGGGGGTTTTCGGTTTTGCGGCGATGATTTTCTGGCTCTTTTGAATTTCGAGTGGGTTAAGCGGCATGGGGATTGATGTTGCTGAAATCGAGTTTGCCGGCGAGCAGGAAGATGACGGTGCGAATCGTGGAGAAATTGCCGTAGCCGCGCGCCTTGCGCTTGGCGGCCTGGAAC
>SXGT01224146.1_pt1 | contig 19335 bp, 12 predicted proteins | sample 3176221 | NCBI WGS metagenome assembly SXGT01 (sample SAMN11356862, study PRJNA531348) | freshwater metagenome | isolation source: freshwater sample F1-120 | place: China: Fuxian Lake, Yuxi | collected 2017-12-25
GATCAGCGGCGAGACGACGATCGCGGTGCCTGGCATGAGCAGGGCCGGAAGTTGATAGCAGATCGATTTCCCCGCACCGGTTGCGAGGACGAACAGAGAATCCTGCTTATTGAGAACTGCGCTGACTGCTTCCGCCTGGAGAGGACGAAAGGAATCGTAGCCCCAGTATTTCTGGAGCTGCTGATAGGCTTTCTTGGGAAGTGTCGGGCTGGGCATGCGTGGGGGAGTGTTTCGTTAGGCGGTCAGGAGCTCTTTGGAAGACTTAACAGAAGAGGAGAAAGTGAACCACGGATAAACACAGATGGACACAGATAAGAGAGGATGAAGAGATGTTTTATCGAGTCATGACTGATTTGAACTGCGGATCATTCTCTTGTTCCTATCCGTGTTTCTTCGTGTTTATCCGTGGTTTGCTTTCTTGCAGCTAGAGCAATGATTTAAGTAGAGAGTTTCGAGAGGAGTGATTTGGTTTTGCGTTTCCAGACGCCGTGTTTGTGGGAAAAGGATGTCGGGCTGGCCTGGAAATCGACGAGGGTGTGTTTTAACAGGGAGATGGCTTCGTCTTTCTGGCCTCGCTCTGCTTTTAGCTCAGCGAGGCGGTAACATGCCTCGGGTTGTCGCCAGCGGGCGATGTGTTTTTCGAGATGAGCCAGTGCAGCATCATTGTCCTTTAACTCCTGAAGAAGCCGACCGTAAGCCAGAGAGACATCGCCAAAGCGATACGACGGGTCTTGCTGGAGGACTGCTTCGAGGTGAGGTCGAGCTTCTGTCAGCTTGCCGAGTTCGAGTTCGCATTGGGCTGCTCCCCAGAGTGCCTGCAGGTTGGTGGGCTCTTTCTGAAGTGCGGACTGGTAGGCGTTGAGGGCATCGCTGTAACGCCTCATCGAGAGGAGTTTCTCGGAATACTGGATGAAGTGATAGGCGTTGCCGATCTGGATGGTCGCCATTTCCAGGCGTTCCACTTCCTTGCGGTTGTGAAGAAAACTGAGTGGCGAGGAATCGCTGTGTCGACGATTTGGCAGGTATCGTACGAAGAAGTACAACGGTGCCCCGAAGGGCTGGACGAAGATGATGATCCAGAACCAGAGATTGCGTTCGGGATCGTTCTGGACACAGTCGTAGAGCATCCACAGCAGGAGGCACGCATACAGAATCGATGCGATTCCGCTGCTCCAGACGAAGACGTAATAGTAGATCCAAAAGCCAAGTCCGGGATCAAATGGCTCGACCGGTCCATTCTCTTGAGCAAGCTGAATCAACAACGACAACATGTCCCTCGACCGTTTCAGAATTCGTAACGTAACGTGAGACTGTTCAGGATATCAGAGATCACGCCTCGACGGCAATTGTCTGCTGAGCAGGATCGCAGACTTCTTCGATCAATGGCAGTCTTGATGAAGGACGAGAGAAGACTGGAACGCAGGGGGAACAGAGTTGAGCAGAGGTCGCAGAGCAGGAATGTCGCGCCTACTTTCTCCCCCGCGTACCACGCTTCTCGTTCCAAGGCTATTTTAATGGGGTAGAATTGTAGGTAGGTCGAGGAGTGATGGGAGGGTGTAGGTGGGGGTGACGGGGGTTGTCAGGTTTACGCGGCCGTTCATGAAGAGGGGGAATCTGGTGGTTGAGGATCGGTAGGCTATTTCATTCTCGGTGCTGACGATCCATTCGGGCGCGGTGTGAATGTGCCAGTCGAGGTGGACGGTCTGCATGCCGACTTCCTGGGCGGGGGCGACGTCGTTATCGAGGCGGTCACCGACCATCAGGCAGTTTTCTGCTGGTAAGTCGACCTGCTCCAGAGTCCAACGATAAAGCCCTGCATCGGGTTTGCTGATGCCGACTTCATCGCTGATCGCGATGACATCGAAGAGATCGAGAATGCCGCGTCGCTGTAGGCTGTTTCGTGCTTCGGGTGGTTGATTGGCGATGATGCCGAGGCGATAGGTCTTTTGGAGCGACTGAAGCATTTCGGCGGTTGCGGGCGAGAAGAGGTGGTTTTCGTCAAAGGCGGCCAGCAGTTCTGTGAACAGAGACTTGCGATAGGTCTGAAAGACATCCTCGGTCAGATAAGTCTGAGCGATCTTCTGGTTGATCCACTGCTGACCACGCAGAACCATCGACTCGCGAATCTCCATCAGCTTTGAGAACGACCAGTCTTCGCCCTGCGACATGATTGTCTCATGCAGTCGCAGGTAGGCGAGGAAGTTCTGACGTTCATCGTTGAAGAGAACGTTGCCGATGTCGAAGAAGATGTATTTGATGGGTGGGGTTTTGGGCATGGGTGAAGTGATAGGTTGGTTGAGGGGAAGAACGGTCCGCACAGCGGACCCTACGAGAAGAGGCGCGACCCGATGCGGATGATTGTTGCGCCTTCTTCGATGGCGATGGGGAAGTCGTCGGACATGCCCATCGAGAGTTGAGTGAGTTTCCTGTCATCGTGCAGGATAGTGTTGAGTTCGTCGCGGAGAAGCCTTAGGTTTCGAAATGTTGGGCGTGCTGATTCGATGTCATCGGACTGGGCGGCCATTGTCATCAGGCCTGTGATCTTGAGATGGGGCAATGCGGTTAATGTTGGCCAGGCCTCTGTGAGTTCAACGGGAGAGAAGCCATCTTTGCTGGCTTCACCGGAGAGGTTGATCTCGAGCAGGATTTCGGGCAAGACGCCCGACTTGCCTAAGGCTTCGCTGAGAGCTTCCGCGAGCCGGATTGAGTCGACAGAGTGAATCGCGGAGATATACGGCAGCAGCTGTTTGACTTTATTTCGTTGCAGATGGCCAATCTGGTGCCAGCGGATTTGCGTGCTGAAGTGTTGGGCTCGCGCGATCAATTGCTGGGGACGGCTTTCACCAAATTCCTTGAAGCCGAGGTCGATCAAGGCCTGGATCTGAGCGTGCTCAACGTACTTCGTGACAGGCAGCAAGCGGACCGTCTGAGGATCACGGTTCGCGCGATCACAGGCGCGAACCATGGCTTCTCGAACCAGCGAAACATTCTCGGCAATACTCGGCATGGATGACTGTCAGGCAGAAAGGCGGGCGGACAATTTGTAACGACCTGTTTATTCTAGGCGATCCCGTCAAGTCGCGGGAGCGTAACGCGTCAGATGGAGAGCTGATAAGCAGAACGCGCTGTCTGGCAGAAGATTGACTCTTGTTCTGTGGGCGATAGCTGTGATGCCAATTGCTGGACTGTGTTCAGCCAGGTTGCGTAGTCTGTTCGCAGGAGTGCAACGGGCCAGTCACTGCCGAACATGAGGCGTTGGGGGCCAAATGCTTCGAGTGCAGTTTCCCAGTAGGGACGGAGTGTTTCGATGGTCCATTGGGGCGTTGTGACTTCCGTCGCGAGTGCGGAGAACTTGCAGGTGATGTTGTCCCGGCGAGCGAGTTCGCGAAAATTCTTCGCCCAAGCCTCATCGAATCGAGAGGGATCGATCACCGGCTTAGCGATGTGATCGAGGACGAATCGTTGCTGAGGATGTCGATCGACAAAGCGAATCGTCATCGGCAGTTGATGGCCGAAGATCAGAATGTCGTATGCAAGATTGAATTCATCCAGCAGCGAGACACCGTGATTGAAGTTCGGTCGATCAAAGAACTCTGGATCTGGTTCATCCTGCACGACATGACGCAGTGATTTCAGCGCGGTTTGTGATGAGAATCGTTCGAGGTGGCTGCGAATATTGTCTGCGGCCAGTGGCAGCCAGCCAACAATCCCTGCAATTGTCCTGGATTGTTGGGAAAGGCCGAGTAACCATTCCGTTTCCCAGATTGTCTGTCGAGCCTGTACGACGACGGTGTGCGAGACTCCCAGCGGCCTGGTTACCTGATCGAGTTCCTGTATGAGATAATCATGACGAAGCACGGCTTTCTCATCGCCGTCCATCCAGGGATAATCGGAGTGACTGTATTGCCAAAGATGATGATGAGCGTCGATGATCATCGTGAAGGAATCGATCTATTTAGAAACTAAGGCAGCGTGATCATGGTCTTCACGGAATGAATCTCCGGGGCGAGCAGTGATTCGAATTCACCCGGTACGTCAGCAAAAGCCATGCGTCGAGTGACCCAGGGCGTTGTATCGATCTTGCCCTCGGCGATCAGATTGATGATGCGAGGGAAGTCACGCGAAGGGGCATTGCGACTGCCGAGGATCGAGAGTTCGCGTCGATGGAGGAAGGGGGCTTGTGGGAACGAAAGGTCGCTTTGCGTGATGCCGACATAGACCAGGCGTCCTGCGAAGGCGCAGAAGGCCATCGAGCGAATCATCGAGACATTGTGTCCGGTGGCATCGACGACGAGATCGGCGAGTTGGCCATTGGTCATCTCGGACAGCTTCTCGAAGTCTGTATCGTCGCCTGCAATCTGCAGCGTATCGGGAATGCCCATCGTCTCGCGGACAAACGCCAGTCGGTGTGGATTGAGATCTGCGACGATAACCCGGCTTCCTGCCAGTCTTGCAAACTCAATGGCGGACAATCCGATTGGCCCTGCGCCGACGATGAGGATGTTCTCTCCTGGTTTAGCAGCACCGCGATCGACAGCATGGCAGCCGATGGCGAGTGTCTCGACGAGGGCGCACTGTTCGCTGGTCAGTGCGTTGGCGGGGTGGCATTTTCGAGCGGGGAGGATGATGTAATCCGTCAGTCCGCCATCACACATGACGCCCAGCGTCTGGTTCTGCTCGCAGCAGTTGGTGAAACCACGCTTGCAGGCGTAGCATTTCTGACAATTGAGATAGGGCTCTATCGAGCAACGATCGCCTGGCTTGACGTTCGTGACCCCTTCGCCGACTGAGACGACTTCGACGCCGAGTTCATGACCGGGGATTCGGGGATAGGAGAAGAACGGCATCTTGCCGAGGTAGCCTCCAATATCAGTCCCGCAGACGCCGACCGTCAGGATACGAAGCAGCGCCTCACCTGGCTTTGGTGCCTTGGGCTCGGGGACATCGATCATGCGCCAATGACGAGGGGATTCGAGTTGAAGTGCCTGCATGAGTGAGCGTCGATTTTTTGATAGGAGTGGTAGTGAGGCTCAGTTATTTTCCGGGAGACCTTCTTTATGGCCGATGTTCAGAACCGGCTGGAAGATCTTCGTGACGTCTGCCAGTAACTGTTGATCGAGTGGCTTCTCCAGCCAGCTGGACCATTTGCGGATGTTGTCCGGGTTGGCGCTGCCGGCGATGGTTGTTGTGATATCTGGATGAGAACAGGAGAACTGTAACGCCAGCTGGGCGATGTCGACACCTTGTTGCTCGCAGAACTTCGCTGCGTCGCGTGCTGCCTGCTTGACGTCTTCGGGTTCTTTCAGCCAGGCGGGCAGGGGGGCATTTGTCAGGAGGCGGGCAGAGAACGGACCGGCGTTCATGGCGCCGACGCCCTTCTCCTTCAGATAAGGGACCGTTTCTTCTGCGAAGCGTCGGTTCTGAAGGGTGTATTGGTTGTAACTCAGGACACAGTCGAGCGACGTCTGCTCCAGGATGAAGCGGAAGATCTTCTGAGGGTAACCGCTGACGCCGATGTAGCGGACTTTTCCTTGCTGCTGAATCTTGCGAAGCGCGGGGATCGTCTCGTCGACGATCTGTTGCATGGGCACAAACTCGATGTCATGACACAGCATGATGTCGATGTGGTCGGTCCCGAGGCGATGCAGGCTGACGTCGACTGATTCTGCGACTCGCTTTGCAGAGAAGTCGAAGTGCGGCAGATCATATCGACCAAGCTTCGTGCAGAGCGTGTACGAATCACGAGGCACATCCCGCAGCGCGATGCCCAGGAGCACTTCGCTCATCCCGCGACCGTAGAACGGCGAGGTGTCGATGAAATTGATTCCCAGATCCAATGCAACTTTCACAGCATCAATCGCCTCATCCAATTTGACGGCCCGGAACTCTTGCCCCAGGGAGGAGGCGCCAAAGGAGAGAATCGGCAGATGCAGGTCGGTCTTACCAAGCTTTCGAGTCGGGATCATGGTGCACTCTCGGTTGTTGGCTTCTGAGGTTTGCCAATCACACAAATTAGAACGTACGACAGCCCATCGTCAGGAGAAGGTTCGCCCAGGGGCGTTGGTCGGCTGTCTGGATTGTCAGAATGTGATCCGCGGAATCGACCGTCTCGTAAAATTCCCATTTCAGAATGGGGGTCAGTTCCAGATCGAGTGAGGAATCTTCGATGATATTGCGGTAGTCCCCCCAGGCGGCGGGTTCGCCTTCATGGGCATAGGGGTCATCATCGGGAATATCCATGGTCGCGATGTCGTCGATAGGGACGGTCGCGAGCAAGGCGCGTAAGACGTGTGAGACCGTGGGAATGCCAGGACTCAACTGGAGGCTGACAACTTCGGCATTCGGGCCGCGTTTGTTCCACGTCGGGTAGTTGCCGTCGGCGATGAGGATCTTGGAGTGATGGCCACCCTGGGCCAGGATGCTGAGAATCTCGGGGTGGAGCAGGGGAATCTTGAGCATGAAATCCAGACTTAATGGTGATTACAAAATCAATACCGAGATCATAGCAGACGTTAGCGGGAGACAGCCAGTTGGAAGGCCTTGATTGTCTGCTCGGCTGCAGTTTGTGTATCGGGGAGTGGAAGGACTTCTGCAGAAAGGTAACCGTGATAGCCAACCTGTTTGAGGACGTCGATGATCGGATGGATGGGAGTGTGACCGAAGCCGATGGCGCGTCGGTTTGAATCGGCGAAATGGATATGCCCGATGTGAGGTGCTGCTTTTCGGATCGATGCGGCGATGTCTTCCTCTTCAATGCTGGCGTGAAACAAGTCACAGAGGATTTTCAGACGTGGGTTATCAAATGTTTCCAGGTATGCCGCTGTCTCTTCCAGGCGGTTGAACAGGTTTGTCTCGTAGCGATTTAATGGCTCATAGAGGAGCATCTGGTCGAGGGCATCGGCCTGTTCGCCGAGTTCGCTTAACGCGGTCGAGAGATAGGCGAGCGCCTGGTTGCGGGAGACGTCCTGATCGAAACGTCCCTGCATCGATCCAATAATCGCAGGGGCATTCAGCCCAGCTGCGAAGGTCATCAGGTCTTCAATGAAGGTCATGGCTCGCTGACGGACGTCTTCATCGCCACTGGTCAGCGTCAGCTTTTCGCGCAGAAATCCCGCCCCTGTGCCGACCGCGGCGACTTTCAATTTGTATTGATCGCAGAGCGCCAGGACATCATCGACAATTAGAGCAGACGGGCTGGGAGGGAAGATCTCGATGGCATCGAAGCCCAGCGCAGAGGCACGCTGAAAGGCGTCTTCCAGTCCTTCGTGAAAGACGAACGGTCCCTGGCGTGCTTCAGCGACCAGCGAAACGGTGACAGCAGACTTGATCATGGTTTTAACTCGGGATGTCAATCAGGCGAACAGCGGCTTCAAATGGCGTTCGTACAGGTTCTCGGTCACATTCCGACCGACCACATCGGCATGAGCGTTGAGGAGATCGGTGTACTCGCTACCTGTCTTGGCGGCGAGCTTGAACGAGACATGCAGCAGCTGACGCAGATGCTTATTGTACAGTGGATCAGACTGGTTGTGACGCAATGCGCGGACCATGTCGTCGCTGGTAAACGAGGCGATCTTCTGACCATCGGGCAGCTGTTTGAAGTCGATATCAATCACGGTTGCGTAGGGAGCGCAAAGTTCCTCGGCCTGCGACAGCGCTTTCAGGTAGATTTTCTTGACGAAATCCAAAGCATCTCCGCCTGCTTCCGAGAGCCCGATCAGTTCTTCCAGCCAGTTGGTCCCCGCGGTCTTTACGTGGATCCCTGCACCGTTTTCTTTCAGCAGTTTATTGATGATTGGATACAACGAAAACTTGTCGCTGCCCGAGTGGACGCTCAGCTTGAGTTCACCCGGCAGTTCATAGTTTGCGACTGCGAACTCGATGACGGCGATGTCTTCGCGGAATTCCTTCTCGAACTGGATCAGATCGCCGACGTAGTCTACGCCCTTGTTGAATCGTCCTGTGAACTTGGGGGCGATCGTCGAGAGAGGCACATGAAGATCGGCCAGCGCGATCAGGATCACCAGCAGTTCCATGGGCGTTTGTGGTTGATCTGTTTCGTCCATCGAGACTTCGACAACGAATGGCTGCAGGTCTTTTCGGACGCGAATATGCTGATAAACCGCCTGGGCTTTCTGACAGGCAGCCAGATACTTGGTCAGGATTTCTCGCAGCTGCGATTCGGTCAGCGTGAAACTGCCAGTGAGCCCCGGCAGTTGAATTGGGTTTGTCAGTTCTGGATGGCGTGCAAGGAAAGCGGTGATGTCGCCGTCATCGGCGCGTTTGCCGATATCGTCGGCGACATCGATGGTGAAGAAGTCGCTTGTCTCGAGAAAGCGGTCGACTGTCGACAGGTTAATGTGGTCAGCATCGACATACCATGAGGCTTTCCAACCTGTCCTGGCTACGGCTGCTTGAGCGGCGGCACGCACGGAAGGGGGTTCTGAGCCGATCATGTTGTGTTCGCGATTGGATTTATTCCAGACCGGAATCACGGCTGCAACCGACGCAATCTGCTCAAAAGCACGCAACTGAGCAGTTGCCTGATGGGCAAAGCGATCACCAACGCCAAACGTGAATTTTTCCAGACGCATGAGTGTTCCCGGTGAGCAGATTCAGGGAAAACTTCATGGTAATTCGTTGATCCGTTTCGTCCACCGTGAATCGACGGAACTGGATGACAAAAGAGACATTTGCCAGTTCCCTGGCGCGGGCAGCGATTATGGCTTCGGCTTCTCGATCTCGTTTTTCTTCTCTTCCGATGGGAGCTTGCCGGCGAGAATGTCTTCGATTTCCTTTCGCAGAACCTGACTGCCGTCTGGGCTGAAACCGACGTGGACATTCTGGAGAACCATGCCGGGGGAGAGGATGACGGTATGAGGAATCCCGGTGACGCGGAATCGATCGGCGATCTCGCCGCTGGTATCCAGGCCGATCATGGGATTCTTCGGGTACTGTTGACCTGCCAGAAACTCTCGAATCTGCTGGGGTGTCTCGCGCAGGTTCATCGCGACGAAGATGACTTTGTCTTTGTCAAACGCATTGGTCGCCTCGATATATCCCGGGAGCGCCCGGACACAGGGACCGCACCACGTCGCCCAGAAATCCAGGACGATGACCTTGTCGGTATGGGCGGAGAGTTTAAAGGGCTGACCATCGACGGTGGCCAGTTCGAAATCATCCATCACACGGCCGACAAGCTGCTTGCCTGGAACATCGTCTGAGTCCTCGGGAATATCCCATTCTGGCTCGGGGGCACGGATGGGGATCCATTCAGAATAGGCACTCTCGCCAGCCTGTCTGGCGGAGTTCCCCAGATAGACGCCGGAAATCAAGCTGACGGGAATTCTGCACTCGCCGAGTAGTGAGGATGTTCCGAGTAAGTAGTCACCCTTCATTCCGGTCGGCTTCATGCTGAGGGCATAACCATGTGTCAGGCGAAGCTGCAGTTCATCGGTGATCGCGCGGGATGTCGAGTGATCAGCTGAGTCGCCAAATGGGATCGCATCTTGATCCACGGAATCTTTTGCGGCGGGCATTGAGACCAGCGGGCTGCCTGACGTTGATTGCTGAGCTATTTTCGCTGGTTCAGCTGACTTGTCTTCTTTCTTGTCGTCTGTCTTCGCTGGGGCTGCGACCGGCTTGGGGAGCCAGATCAAACCAGCTGCGCGTGATTTTTCCAGGCGAAGAGGTTCGAGTTTCGATTCGAAGGAAATTGTGTCGCTGGTCAGTTGATCCAGACGTCCACGCAGGAGGTCGCCATTGGGTGCGAGCAGAACGTGGGTCGGGGGATCATTTCGGTTGAATCGTGGTACGAGCAACGTCTTGCGTCGTGATTCTTCGAGAATGAACTGCTTGATCACTGACCCGCGAATCGATTCGACACGAAACTGGGAGAGAACAACGGGCTTCTGTGCTGGCGCGGGGGTGACAACGCCATTCGAAGAGCGAATGTTTCGATTCGGAGTTCGGGCCAACTGGATCTGAATCGTAAAGGCATTGCCGCGACGGGTCTCACGAGCCAGCGCGACCGTCTTGGTTGGTTGCCCATTGACATAGACGATGGCGGCACCGTCCTGAAAGACACACCGGATATCCGCAGCCATGTCTGGGCAGATTGCAGTCGCGGTTTCCTGTTGATAACGCATTCCGAATTGATTCCGATTGCGCAGCGCAACTTCCTGGACAGTTTCGACGGTGATTCGAGAACCGGTCGTGGTGAAGTGCAATTGGAGACCGTCGTCACCTTTTTTGGTCACTTCACTGGAGAAGAAGTTCACGAGAGCTGTTGCAGGTTGTGCACCCCAGTCGATGCGAAAGCGGATCTCGTCTCCTTTGAGGATCGCGGGATGCCCGGCTGATCCGGTGCTCATGAACGAGACGGTTTGGGTTGCGGGATCGAGTTTCCCGTCGACCATCTTCCACTCTGGATGCGAAAAGCCAGACGTCGCTGCGATCTGAGCAGCGGTGAATTCCAGGGCACGAATCTCAGAGGCTGGCATCGTACCCGATGAGCAGAAAGGACTCTCAAACTGGACCTGCTCCAGATTTCCGGAGGTGACTTTCACGGGAACTATGTCATCGTTCTGCAGGAACAGCACGTCCGGAAACTGCTCGGCATCGAAGGGGAGGGAGTAATCGCGCTCTCCGCGCAGGAATCTCGCATCGCCTGCGGAAGCCAGGGCGGAGGCGTTCAAGCCGCCAATGGGCTTCCACTTAATGGGGAATTGGGTTGCTCCATCAAAGGCCAAGGTTCCTGCCATCGACCCACCCGCGAAATAGACGCGGTCTGGCTGGTCGGCTGTGGCTTCGCCGGGAGGAAAGACCAGTTGGTCTGCTTCGTCGAGTCGGCAGACGAGAGGTTCCGGGGAATGCGACGTCTGGACCTCAATGGTATCGGCTGTTGTACGGTTGACCTTACCCGTCAGGAAAGCACCGTCGTACCAGGAGACCTGTGGTTGTATGACTTTCGAGGGTTCTTCGATCCGCTCGCTGATGACAATCTGATTGATGAATTTCAGCGAATAGTCGACCGTCTTACCTTCGTTCTCCAGATAGAGGACGCCTTTCTCAGCATCGAAGCTCTTGATTGCTCCATATTGGACTGCACCGTCGGCCAGCAGAAAACGCTGCTCGCCGGTCTTGACGGGCTTGGGGAATGTTCCGTCCCAGCCGGAGATGGAAAGCAGGTCGAGGGTCAGATTTCGTTGCAGGTTCTCCAGGAAGATGCCGTGTGGCTGTCCAAGGGGTTGCTTGAAGGTCAGCTCCGCGAGTTTCTGACCGTCGTGAGAGTAGGCGTAAACTTTGCTCTGCTTGCGGTCCAGGAAGAGATGCAGATGCAGGAGTTTCTGGTCAGGCTGGAGTGTCGTGACTTCGACAAAGTCATAGCGCGAGACGAGAACGACGACATCCTCCCATGTCTCCAGTCGAAGATTCTCCGAGGGGCGTCGATCGAATCCCAGTCGGAATGAGGGGAAGGACGAGGACTCCAGTTGAAGCTCGATTTCACACAGTTCTGGCAGACTCACTTTCTGGAAGATCTTGCCCGGCGAATCGGTCTTGATCTTGCCGAGTGTTGTTTCTTTCCAGGGCGAGGGGCGTTCGACGTTCACGGCCTGGCCGTTGATGGTCATGCTGGCGCGGTTGGCTGCCTCGATGGTCACCCAGTCTTTCATACCGCGAGGCCCGTTGTAAATCATGGCGGCGTCGTTGTGACGTCGCAGGTTGTGGATCTCGCTTCTCTTCAGACGGAATTGTCCCAGGCGGGGGCTGGTAAACGTCAGGTACTCTTCTTCGATATTGAGAAGATCTCCGTAGAGAATGTCCTTGTTATGCATCTCGATGCGAAACTGGCCTACGGGCGTGACAGCGGTCGAGCGATGAGGGAACTGCACGCGGCTCAGAACATTCACTTTGACTTGCAGCGGATCGCGAAACGAAGGCGACTTCCACGTCACCGTGTCGGCATCGCCTGCTTCCAGCGTCCCTGTCAGCTGGTCTCCCTGATTCCAGTACAGAGTCGAGTAGGATTGAGCCTGACTGGTGGAAATGAAGACGAAGCCGAGAGTCAATGCGACCATCATGGAGAGGATCGAGTGACATCGGGGAGTGAGAGCAGAAAACGTCATGAAACCAGCCGGTTTTGAAGAAGTCTTGTGGATCGAAGGACGAGGAGGTTTCCTGCTATCGTTCGTAAATCGGAAGGAATCGGTAATTCAGGCCTAACGATAATAGTGACATGGCTGTCCCATAGGTTTGCCCCATGCTGCCGGGGAAGCTCCCATCAGGCTGCTGCATCGTTTTGAGTTCACGGATCAGTTGCGTGTTCCATTTCTGCCAGCTGTCGAAGTCCGCCTGGAAGAGTGCCTGTGCAGCATAGTAACGGTAGTATTCGGGATACGAATTATTGGCCCCCGAATCCATCTGCGAGATGACCCGTCCTTTGACGGCATCGTACTGATCAAGTTCTTTGCGCTTGCTGATCGAATAAACGAGTAACGCGATACATGGCAGGTTCGCTGAACCGCCTGCACCAATGCCGGAGTATCCGACGTCGCCTTGTTTGGTCGTCATGGATTTGAAGTACTCAATGGCATCATCGATGTTCTTGTCTGGAATCTTGATTCCGGCATTGCGGGATGCGAGCAGTCCCATCAGGACGGCGCCGGAAACGGATGTATCGGCGTCGGTTGCCTGTGGAGAGTATCGCCAGGCTTTATAAGGATTGTCCTTCTGAGAAGTCGTTGCGCACTGGACGGCCAGTTCGAGTGCTGCTCCGATCGTGCGTTTGCTTTGAAGCTCTGTCTGAGAGGCGCCGATCCACAGCAACTCTTCATCAAGAACGCCATAAACCTCCGCGAGCGCCAGCATTCCGAATCCGTGGTGGTACATGCTGTGACCGGCCAGATAACCTGTCTTGCTGTCCTGTTTGACAATCATGCAGCGGGTGGCCAGACGCAGATTCTCAGCATACTTGCCGAAGTTCGGATCTTCGCCCGAGGCAAGAAAGGCCATCATGCACATCCCGCAGATCGCTGCTCCCTGCTGGGGATTGATGTTTGAGGGCCAGTCGCCGTCTTTGCCCTGATTCGTGGACAGCCAGGTGAGCGCCTTCTGATACATCATTTCGACATCAGGAGGGACCGCAGTCCCGTAGCGCACCTCGGGAGGCTGCGCACTGCGTACCAGGGAAGGTTGATGCATCAAGACGGCGACCAGAAGCGTCGAGATGATGAGAGTCGTCTTCATACTGCGTCTCACGAATATGGGCCCGAAGTCAGAACTCAATTGCGAGCATCCAGTGCATTGAAGAACGCATCCAGACCATCGCGATACTCTGCTGGCAGTTCAGCAGAAGCGTCCGGGCTGATTTGCTCGACATCGCGTGCTTCGACTTTCGCGTTCACGTCGGCTCCAGGGCCGTGCATTGCAAGGGCAGCCTGATCGGTGTCGCCTTGTCCGCCACCGCCTGCTGTGCTACCGCCACCGCCGCCACCACTCTTGGGATTGGCACGTTTGGCAGCCAGAAGGATCTCGATGGCTTCGGTTTCGGCGGCAATCGCTTCAGGTCCGGTGTTGGAACGAGAAAGGATTTCCTCGGCATCGCTCATTGCTTCGGCTGCGGCAGAGATCAGCTGGATTTCCTTGCCGAAATTCTTCTCGCCATTGGGGAGAGCCATGATGTCTTTGACAACGAGGTTCGTCCGTGTGAAGAGCTTCAACTGAGTCTTGGCCTGCTCAGCGGCTTTGGCGGCGTATTCCTTGATCTCGATGCCCGCTTTGGCAGTTTCCAGTGTCCGTGTTTCTTCGCGGAGATCGATTTCACCATCGAGGATTCGCATGACTTCCAGAACGATCCACGGGGGCAGGCTTTGAGAGCTGCCACCTTTGCAGGAACTGCACTTCGATGGAGAAACCATTTCCTCAGCCCAACGATCGAATGTATCGGCCCAGAACTCGGACTCAGCGATTGCTTCGCCCGCGTAGTTGGCATCGATGACTTTGCTCAGTTCGTTGAGTTTCTCGACCGGATTGACTTCCTTCATCTCTTCGAGAATCTTGGAGAGCTTGTTCTCTTTCTTACGACCAAAGTAGGCTTCGAGATCGGACTGGATGAACCCAATGGTTCGGCTTTGTGCGATCTCGCCTTTCGAGACGAGATCGAGTTGCTCAACCTGACGCTGCTCCAGGTTGTCGGATTTGACTCCGAACCCGGAGTAGAGCGTACGATTCAGTTCTTTGGCGAGCTCGAGTTGTTTTCTTGAGGCGGCTTTCAAGCGTTTGACGAAGGTGCTGTTTTCGAGATCGCCGAGGATCGACTGCAGATCTTCGCGAACTTTTGCAAACTCGGCCAGCAGGTCTTCCTGCTTGACGACGGCATCGTCGAGCTGACTTTCTTCTTCAGGTGGTTTCTCTTCTTCCTTCTCATCGGGAGGTTGAGGACCGCCTTGAAGAACGGTGCTGGGAAGCGTCAACTTGCCGGTGCTTGGCTTCTTCTTTTTGTTGTCTGCTTTTGGTGCGCCGGCCTCATTGAAACCAGACTCGACGTCTGAAAGCCCGGGAGCTGCTTGAACGGGAGGCTTGGGGTCGCTGGGCGGGGTTGGGGCGGCTCCGTTGGGTTTGCCACGGTTCATCCCAGCCGATGGTGCGGTCTTCTTGTTTTGATTGGAGGCATTGGCCATCGCAGGTCGTGGAGTCGAGCGAGCAGCATCGTTGAGCAGATCGGCGACATCGGGCATGTCTTGCTCAGAGATGTTGCGAAGTTGCTTGAGTGCCTGTGCCCACAGCTCCAAGTGATCGACGAGCATTTCAGGGTTGCGCAGCGCCTGCTTGATCAGCTTATCGCCTTGCGACGTCACAGCAGCCAGTCGAGCGGCGTTGGCTCGCTCGGCGGCAGCCTGTTGTTCGATCTGACGCTGAGTGCTGGGCAGGTTGAGTTTTTCTGGGGGAAGAGCACGCAGGGCGCGGTTGGCGTCGTGGAGACGTACTTCTTCTTCGTAGACGTCATCAGCTTGACTTGCCCAGCGACGGAGCTGGCTGGTCATCCACACAACGTGTTCGGAAGGTGTCATGACATGCAGCGAATAGGCGGGCGAATAGATACGACCGCGATTGGGTTCGTAGTCTTCAACAAAGGCTCGCAGCATCAACTTCTGAGGCGCGACTTTATCGCTTTCTGCACAGAAGGTCGCCGGAGTTGCGATCGATTGAATTTCAGGACCGCCTTGCATCACCAGCTTCTCGCCGGCCTTGGGGTTGGGATTCGACAGGGCATCTTTGATACCCTGCCATTCCAGACCAGTCTTCTTCAGTCCGAAATCATCTCGAGCTGCGATCTCAAACTTGAGAACATCTGTGGTCAGGACAACCTGAGCTGCTTCGGTCTGCTGGCAGGTAATCGAGGGCTCGGCATCATCAATGGCATTGATCTTCAGCGAGAAAGGTTCTTTCGACGTCAGACCAAGGTTGTCAGTCCATTCGACTTTGATTTCCTGTGATTCACGGACTGGCATCGAGGGAATCAGGATCTCATTTTTACGGAACTCGAAGAGGTTATTGCTGACACTGGCGACTGTAATGTCACGATTGACCTGAGCCGTGATCGTAGCCTGAGCCCCCTTCAAAACGGAAAGGGCTCCGCCGCGGACATCGACTTCGAGCGGACGTGAATACTGCAGATACTCTGGCAGAACGATGGTCGCCTTCAACGACGCCAGTTCCGGCCGCATGGCTGGCTTGACGGCGATTTTCTCGCGCGCATCGCCGATGGTCATGAAGAGTTCCGAGTCTTCTGTGCGAGGTGGGACAGTGAACGCATATTTGCTGTCATCGCGTGCGCTCTTGAGCGGGTTGCGTGAGGACTCGACGTAAAGTTTGCCCTGCTCGGGCTTCCAGGGAGAATCTGCTTTCAGACTGGCGTTGAGATCAAACTCTTCACCGTGGGCGACGACGATAGTCTTGGGCATCGTCTCGACTTGTGCGAACGTGTAGCGCGGTGTTTCGCGCCATGGCATCAGCCAGCGAGCGAGCGCATTCTGACCAGCTGCTGGCAGAACTGCGATGACCAGAAGAGTGATCGCGACCGGAATCGCAGCAGCCATGCCCCAATGTCGGTGACGAGGACGAGGAACGGCATCGGACAGATCGCGTTTCTCCATCACGCTGTCGACTTGCGCGATGGCTGCTTTGGTCAGGGACTGGCTTTGTCGGGCGGAGTCCGAGGTGTTTTCCTGGCGAGCCAGTTCAATCACGCCGAGGAGCTGATCACCCAGGCTGGGGTATTTGTGTTTGACGAGCTGGGCGACTTGTTCCATTCGTCGCGTTCCCCACAACCAGCGATGGCAGGTCATCGGGAAGAAGATCGCCATCCCGAGTGAGCCGCCGAGCAGAATCAATCCGCGCGACCAGCCATCGGTATTGAAGAATCGATCGAGCACGAAAACCGCCAGGAAGGACAACGCCAGACCGAACAAGCCGGCGAGCAGTCCTTCGAGTAGTTTGATCGTTCTGACTTTTTGTCGGAACGATTCCAGACGCGTTCGCGTCGCATCAGGCAGGTTGAGTGGCTGGGCGAGAGTAGAATCAGTAGACATGAACCCAACTCCATTCGATGGCTAAGACGTCACGAGTAGTGCGCAGTTTCTGCATGTTATTAGACGCATGATGCGCTGGAATACTCCGCAGAAAACGGTCGACTTCTCAATTTCGTCAAAACAAGTGACGGCCAGCGCCAGCCTGCCGAACGCGGTAGAGGCAGAGCACAACGAGATTTCACTTACCTTTTGTACCCGCCAGTCAGGCAACTCGTCAAATACATTTCGCTATCGAATCAAATTTCTGAGCTGCAATTCACGAGAATTCTGGGGTTCAATGACATTTCTGCTCCAGCAAATGGTGTTTACCCCGTTCTCTGATGCACCATTTTCGAAACTGTCTCTGGTTGGAACCACAAACTGGTTGTAGAGTGCATTCATCAGCAGCGGTTGATGAAAAGTTGATTTCCTGCATCACCTTTCGTCAGTCTGATGTTGTTATGAAGACGGTTGCATTGCCCATCATTCTGCATGTCACGAGAGACTTCATGCGCCCTGGCATCCTTTCTGCCGCCCTTCTTCTCTTCGTTGCGACGACGTTCTGTGCTGCTCAAGAGACATCAGTGGCAGAGTGGAAGCCCGACGACGCGGGCTTTCGCTCGAAAGTTCTTCCCTTCCTGCAAACGCACTGTGAACGGTGTCATGGCGGCAAACTAGCGGAAAGCGATCTGCGCGTGGATCGCGATTTGACGTCCGATGTTCTTGAGCCTGCCGGAAGATCGAAATGGGAAGAAGTCGTCAACGTCCTCAACAGCCACGAGATGCCTCCCGAGGATGAGAAGCAACCAACTTCGGAAGAAGTCGCGAAGATTGTTGACTGGGTGACATCGGAAATGGCCCGCGGCGAACTTATTAAACGCGAGACGGTCGTCGTCATGCGTCGACTGAATCGTGTCGAATATCGCAATACCATCCGCGATCTGCTCGGCGTCGACTTCGATACGGCTGCCTTTCCCGAAGACCCCTCTGCAGGTGGGTTCGATAATGTTGGGAAAGCGTTGTCGTTATCTCCGCTGCATGTCGAGCTCTATTTCGACGCCGCTCAGAAGATTCTCAACGAGGTCTTCGTGACTGGCGAGCAGCCTCCGTCTCTGAAATGGCGCTTCCAGCCTGAGTCGGGCAACAGCGATAGCAACCGTGTCACTTATGATGGCCAGCGTCTGATCGTCAATGCGGGGAACAATCCGGTTCAAGGTGACCAGATCATCATTCATCACAACAACTGGGACAAAAAGTTCAACGTCCGCGATTTTCGTCTCCCCTACAAAGGTAAGTACATCGTCCGCATCCGGGCTGCATCGAAACTGCCGACGCGGAATGATGTCGTCGCTGGCGCTCGTGGCTATCTCGAACAGCGAATCGAGAAATCGTCAAAAGAGAGGCCTCGTGAAGCGGAGCATCATCGCCAGATGCTCGAGCGTGATCTCGATCACTTTCGCAATGATCGCATGTATGACTATGGTCCTGCTCGTATCAAACTGGTTCAGGACCTTGGTGGTCAGCCCCGCGTCGTTGCTGAGTTCGATGTCGATGCAACGGTCGATTCTCCCAAAGTCTTCGAGATTCCGTTGGACTTCACCACAGAGTCCGCAGGGCTGACCATCGAATACGATTACAGCATCCCTCACATTCTCGAAAACTTCTGGATGCAGACCGGCGAGCAGTTCGCCCGTCCGGAACTCTTGATTGACTGGATGGAACTGGAAGGCCCGGTCTATGAGCAATGGCCGCCGGAACCGAAGACCCGCCTCACTTCAGCCGGTCGACTGGCAGGTCGCGAGGAGTCACAGCAGGCGGAGGCCATTATTGCGTCGTTGATGAGAAAGGCTTATCGTCGCCCTGTGACCAAGCAGGAGATCGACGAGAAACTCGCCCTCTATCGTGCCGCGCGTCAGGAGTCACCGACGCCGGCTGATGCTCTCAAGCTGCCTTTAACGGCGATCCTTGTCTCGCCTCACTTTCTGTACCTGACCGAGCCTGTGGAGCATGGGACTGCAGGGGAGACTCTCTCGCCGCATCAGCTTGCCAGTCGGCTTTCTTATTTCCTCTGGTGCAGCATGCCTGATGACGAATTGAGTCGACTGGCTGATACCGGAGAGATCAGTCAGCCTGACATTCTCAAACAGCAAATCACCCGTCTGCTGAAAGATGCGAGGTCACGGGACTTTGTCACCTCGTTCGCAGGCCAATGGCTGGGGCTGCGAGAAGTCGGCGCGAACCCGCCTGCAGAAGACCTCTTCCCGCAGTATGACCGACACCTTGAAGTCTCGATCATCAAGGAGTCCGAGGAATTCTTCGCTCACATCCTCGGGCAGAAACTCTCGGTGATGAACTTTGTGAAGTCTGACTTCGTCGTCATTAACGAACGCCTGGCTCGCTTCTATGACATCCCGAATGTTCGAGGCGATCACTTCCGAGCGGTCAGGGTTCCGACGGGGATCAACCGTGGCGGAGTGGTGACTCAAGCCTCCATGCTGACGATCACTTCCAACGGGACACGGACCTCTCCGGTCAAACGCGGTACCTGGGTGATGAAGAACGTGCTCGGCATCGATCCCGGTCTTCCGGTCGCGAATGCTGGTGAGATCGCTCCGAAGGTTCCCGGGATCGATAAGGCGACTGTCCGTCAGCGTCTCGAAATCCACCGCAGCCTGCCTCAGTGTGCCCGTTGCCACAACAAGATCGATCCGTTAGGACTCGCACTCGAAAATTTCAACGCCTCTGGCGAATGGCGCGATCAGGA
>SXGT01040608.1_pt1 | contig 19334 bp, 17 predicted proteins | sample 3176221 | NCBI WGS metagenome assembly SXGT01 (sample SAMN11356862, study PRJNA531348) | freshwater metagenome | isolation source: freshwater sample F1-120 | place: China: Fuxian Lake, Yuxi | collected 2017-12-25
GCTCGATCCGCCCGATATCAACGACCGCGAGGCGATCCTTTCGATCCACGCAAAAAATAAACCACTCGAAGATGGCGTGAATATTCGTCTGATCGCACAACGCACACCAGGATTTTCTGGTGCTGATCTTGCGAACATCATCAACGAGGGTGCGATTCTCACTGCGCGCAGAAATAAAAAACGGATCGGTATGCCAGAGTTGCTCGAGAGTATCGAGAAGGTGTTGCTCGGACCGGAACGGAAGAGCCATATTCTCTCTGAGCAAGAAAAGAAAGTGACGGCGTATCATGAGGCGGGACACGCGCTCGTCGCGCACACACTCCCTCACGCCGATCCGGTACACAAAGTATCGATCATCTCGCGCGGCTCGGCAGCTGGCTACACACTAAAACTCCCGAACGAAGATCGTAAAATGCACACAAAAGCGGAGTTCGTCGATGATCTCGCGGTATCGCTTGGTGGTTACGTCGCGGAAACGGAGATTTTCGGCAAAGAAAATCTGACCACTGGGGCATCGAGTGATCTTCGCACTGCGACACGCGTCGCGCGTCGCTTGATCACCGACTACGGCATGTCCGAAAAACTAGGGCCCCGCACGTACGGCGAAAAAGAAGAGATGGTGTTTCTCGGAAAGGAAATCCATCACGAGCGTGATTACAGCGAAAAAGTTGCGGAGATGATCGATCAGGAAATCTCCGCGCTCCTCCACGATGCCATGGAAACCGCGCGACGTGTGATCACCGAGCGGCGGGCAGATATGGAGAAGATTGTTGCAACACTGCTGGAAAAAGAAACGATAGAAAAGGAGCAGTTCGAGGCACTGTTTGCATAAAAATCCTACTCATTGTCATTCCGGCCTTGAGCCGGAATCCAAAAATGTAAAGCCAAACGAAATCACGTTTGGCTTTTTCTGTTTTGTTTTTTACGTTCTGGATTCCGGCTCAAGGCCGGAATGACAGGAGAGTGGCGTAGAATGACAAGGTGAAGGGCATCATGCTATAATAAAAAAGAACATTTACGCACAGCGTATTTTCACTATGCCACCAAAAAAATCCGAAGGAGCATTTTATAAAAGAATCATCACCGATGCGTGGCGCGTCGCGTGGCAACACAAACATCTGTGGGTGTTTGGTTTTCTTGCAACTGCCGTCGGATTTGGTGGTGTAAGCGAGGCGCTGTTCAGCAGCTCTGATCGCGTCTATGCCTTCTTCCCCGCGATCACCTCCGGAAAATCAGGTCTACAAATGCTTCCCGGGTTCGCAACGATAAAAGCGATCATCAACTTTACTTCATACCCCGCACTCTCTCTTCTTTTATTCCTTGCAATCATGGGGACGCTCGTCGGCGTGTTCCTCTGGATGGGGTATGCCGCAGCGGGAGGCCTGGTCCACAGCATCCGAAAAATCGAACGTGCAGGAGAACCGACGTTCGGCGAAGGATTAAAGCTCGGCGCAGAAAAATTCTGGCGAGTATTCGGTGCAAACGTCCTCACGCAACCGATCATCTTTGTGGGCTCAATGCTCACCACCACCACTCTCAGCGTGCTTATGCGTGATCGCACCATTTCGAGCGGTATTTTCTATGTGGGAACCTTCATTCTCTTCGTCGTCCTAGCGGTAAGCGCATCTGTTGCCGCGATCTACGCAACGTGTTTCGCTATTATCAAAGATAAAAAACTCGTTCCTGCGCTCCAGGCCGGATGGAAACTTCTTTATGACCATTGGTTTGTGACGCTCGAGATGGCGTTCTTCCTCTTCCTCGCAAGTCTCGGCATCGGCATCACCGCAGTTCTCATTTCACTGATCATCTCCGTACCGTTCATCTTCTTACTGCTCGTCGTTGCGATGATGCATCTCTCCGCCGCATCGGTGCTCGTGCTGATGGTCGCGTCGGCACTCATGCTTGCGATGATTGTCTGTGTCGGATCATTCATCACCGTATTCCAAGTGTCCGCATGGACGTTACTCTGGAGCGAAATGACTGAACGAAAACCGCTTCCTAAACTCCGCCGACTTGCGCGACACATCTCCCCGCATTTCGGATAATAAGTACTCCTCCCCAACCCCTCCTCAGCGCTTCGCGCCAAGGAGGGGCTTTTAAGAGTGGCCCCTCCTCGCCCTGCGAGGAGGGGGGTGGGGAGGAGTACTATTAAGCTCGCAATAAGCGAGAAAAAATGCTATACTTCTGTAAGTATGGCCTCGATTGAAGATCTCCTCGGAAAGAAACCGAAAAGTAGCTCATCGGGTGACGGGACGGCGCAAGAAAAATTCTCCGAAAAAATGGAGGAGATTCGTCTCAAAAACCTCGAAAACCTGACGCGGGCAAAAGCCGCTCAGGACGGTTTTGAGTATATCGATCTCAAAGGTTTCCCGATCTCCCCCGAAGCACTCCAGCTCGCTCCTCGTGAGGAATCAAGAAAACTCAAAGCGATCCCTTTTTTGTACACCGGTAAAGAATGCCGAATCGCCGCCATGAACCCAAAAGATCCTGGCATGCAAGAATTTGTGGCCCAAGTGAATGAACGGGCGCATGCGGAAAATGTAAAAATCTACATGATCTCGCAGCATAGTTATGAACTCGCCGAAAAACTGTATGACGCGCTTCCTGAAGTAAAAGAAATCGTGAAAGGCGTGCAGATCACGGAAGCAGAGGTGGAAAAATTCCAAGCGCAGGTGCCGACACTCAAAGAACTTGATGCTGCGGTGCAAAAAGTGACGACAACCGATTTCGTGGCGCTTGTCATCGCGATCTCGCTGTCGTCTGGCGTGTCCGACATTCACATCGAAGCACAGGAAAAACAGGTAGACGTGAAATATCGCATCGACGGTATTCTCCAAAAAGTCGCATCGGTAAAAAAAGAATATTGGCAACGGATCGTAAATCGCATCAAGTTATTTTCGGGGCTCAAGCTGAACATCACCACCGTACCGCAGGACGGTAGGTTCACTATTTTTACGACAAAAGGGAACATCGATGTTCGTGTGTCGACGCTTCCTACTGCCTACGGTGAATCGATCGTAATGCGTCTTCTTAAACCGGGCACGATCGCACTCCAGTTCGAAGAACTCGGCATTCGCGGCAAAGCGTACGAGCAATTGAAACGCGAAGTCGAACGACCGAACGGCATGATCATCACGACCGGTCCGACAGGATCCGGTAAAACGACGTCGCTGTATGCGGTGCTCAACAAGTTGAACGATGGCGCGACAAAAATTATCACACTCGAAGATCCGATCGAATACCATCTCGGCGGAATCAGCCAATCACAGATCGACAAGTCGAAAGACTATACGTTCGCAAAAGGTTTGCACTCGATTCTCCGCCAAGACCCTGACGTCGTGATGGTCGGCGAACTTCGTGAACTCGAAACCGCGGAAGTTGCGATTCAAGCCGCGCTCACCGGTCACTTGGTTCTCTCCACCATTCACACAAACAGCGCAGCTGGTGCAGTCCCCCGCTTTCTCTCCATGGGAGTGCAACCGTTCCTCCTTGCGCCAGCGCTGAACGCGGTGATCGGCCAGCGACTGGTTCGAAAAATTCACGACGCGTGCAAAGAAGAGATGACACTCGACCCAGACAAGCTGGAACGCGTAAAAAAAAATCGTCGCGAGCATTAACCCTGAGTCCGGCTACAAGGTAGACATGAACGCGATGAAATTTTTCCACGGTAAAGGATGCGATGCGTGTGGTGGCACAGGATATAAAGGCCGCATGGGTGTGTATGAAATTCTCACCATGTCACCAGCGATTGAGAAAATAATTCTCTCCGGAAAAGTATCGGAGTACGACATGCAAGATATCGCAATGAAAGAAGGGATGATTTCGATGGTACAAGACGGTATTCTCAAGGCGCTCGACGGCATTACGACGGTGGAGGAAGTGTTCGGGGTGGCGGAATAACCCCGTACCAGTCGCTCCGCTCTCGCATAGAGCAAAAAAATACCCGGTCCGACATACATCGGACCGGGGTTTTGTTTACATCTTCGTAAGTTCCTCGATTTCGACGAGAATCTCATCCGTGTCATCGTCTCCGGGCGGTGGCGCCCGCGAAGGATCCACCTCGTACGGCATGATGATGTTCGGTATAGGAACGTTTGACTCATCGGAGAAGAGAATTGGCGTTCCATCACTATGCGCAACGAACCCTTCGATACGAAGCACGATGGTGGTAATGGTGCGGTCCATCTGATTTTCAAGTGCGCTCGTGACATCGCGTGCCTTCGTGTAAATGTGATGCCACTCATGAAACAGCGTCGTGAACATATCATCGACCGGAGGAAGTGTTGACCGTGTCGGTGCTGCCATCCAGCACCGCGTAAACTCACCCGATGCAGACGGCGCTGCAAACCCCGCGATCTTTCCTCGAAGACTGTCCGTCGGGTAGTAGAACGTGATCTCCATGTTTGCGCCTTCTGGGAAGTACTTCACGAACAAACGAAATGCCTCGCGGAAACGCATACGACTCGCCGCGTCGAACGCAAAGTACGAGACGAGGTCATGGCTGAAATGCTTCGGCACGATCTCCTTCGCACTCGGCACACCGACATAGCGAAGAAACTTTGCGAGGTCAGCGTTTACGGCGCCAACAATTTTGTGCCCGAACACCCGTTCGCAATACTCCACGTCGATCACCTTATCGCCTGAGGCGATCGCGATCTTCTCGCCAAGCACCTCGTGCACCACCGAAAGCCACAGCTGCTTCGACTCCGGAGTGAAGCTCCCGGTGCGTCCGAGCACCTGCGCCTCGAACGTTGCCTCTCCGTTCTCGACCGCGCTGAGAAGATTCTTCATGATCGGTCGGTTGGTGAGCTGACCGAACAGCTTGGCGACCTCGTTCATGTACTCGTAGATGTTCTTGATGGTCCGCTCTTCCGACACGAGCGCTTTTCGTTCCATTGAGTAGTCGAACACCGATGTACGCGTCGCGTTCGTGACGCAATCTACAAGCACGCCGAGACCGAACAATCGAGAGTTCTGTGGATCCGACTTCGGATAGATACTCCCGATCTTTGAAACACCGAACAGAGGCTGAGCCGCGCTCAAGAACTTAAAGTACCGAGCCACCTGCTCCGGATCGAACAACATGTGATAAATCTCCCACGTGTACGGGAGATATACCGCAGTCGTTCCTACCGGCACATGGGTGATCCGCTCGACAACTTCGAACTTTGGTTGCTTGTCGATGTCAACCGCGTTCGACGTGGGCTCGCGCACCACTCGGAACTGCGTCTTGTCATCGCTCCCGATGGACTTGTCTCCATCCTGAAACGCTTCGAGTACGATTCTCGACGGCTCACGAAGCACTGTGAAATTTCCGTTGGTCTGGTTCTCATAGACGCGAATGATTTCACGCGTCGGAATCCCACCCACATCGACATCTTCGAGTTCAAATCTGAGAAGATACGTACCGAACACGTCGGTTGATGCGATAGCCATTTCGAGACCGAGACGTAGTGCGGCGATCGGCGCGAGCTTCATGCCCGAACCCTTATTGCCGATCACACTGGCATCATCCTCGGATCCACGCTTTGTTCCAAATCCAAGAAGAGCAAGCGCCCTACGGTCCAGCGAACTGCTGGTGCTGATTTTAATGTACTGAGTGTGCTGCACGAGCGGTTCACCTTTCTGAGACTCTGTGCCTCAAAAAGACCGTAGCATGTTTACGCATCCCAGACAATACGACGTTCCTCGCCTTTACCAAAATCAAAAATAAGTTCCTGATATTTTGGTAGTGTGTGGATTTCTGGCACACGATCTGCCCACTCTACTATCGTGACTGTTCCTGGAGTTCCGGCATATTCTCGAAAACCTATCGCATCAAGTTCTACTACATTTTTAAGACGATACGCGTCAACGTGACAAAGCTGCTGCACTGCATGATGTTTTGAAGTATGAAACACTTGCATCAGAATAAACGTCGGACTTTTTACTGCTTCATGTACGCCAAGATGACGCGCGAGCATCTGTACAAACGTTGTTTTTCCCGCACCGAGATCGCCGATCAAACCAAGCACTTCTCCACCACGAAGATCCTTCGCAACTTTTTTTGCGAACACACCGAGATCTTGCAGATTTTTGATTCGCGTCTGCATATCAGCGTCCGAGTTCCCAACCGGGATCCGCTTCCATTTTTTGCCACTTATCAAACTTGTCACGCCTTGCAGCAAAGTAGCCGGCCATCGCGATCATCGCGGCGTTATCTGTACAGTATTGGAGCGGCGGTTCTGCGTAGCGAATGCCCGGGAGACGCGCAGCGAGCTCCGCACCGAGCGCGCGACGGAGTTTTACGTTCGCTGCGACACCGCCCGCAAGAATCACCGTTTTTACGCGCATTATTTCTGCGGCGCGCACAGTTTTTACGACCAGCACATCAACGATCGCTTGCTCGATCGATGCTGCTGCATCGCGAACGAACTGCGGATCACTCAATTTCTCCCGCTCGCGCTGCAAAAAATATCGCACCGCAGTTTTGAGCCCCGAAAAAGAAAAATCAAAATGCGGATCACTGATCATCGGTCGCGGGAACGGAAACGCCGTCGCGTCCCCTTCCGCAGCAAGTCGTGAAATCGCTGGCCCGCCAGGGTATCCGAGATCCATAAGCTTCGCCGCTTTGTCGAACGCCTCCCCCGCCGCGTCATCCCGCGTCGCGCCGAGCAGAGTGTATCGCGCTTCATCGCGCATTAAAAGCAACTCCGTGTGTCCGCCCGACACCACGAGTACGAGCGCGGGAAAAACACCGCGAGAATTTTTCAATGCAAATTCGAGCGGAGCACCAGGAAGCCACGCCGCACGCACATGCCCATCGATGTGATTTACACCGACCACTTTTTTATTCCACGCCGCGGCGAGCGCACGCGCAGTATCAACACCGACTTTCAACGACGTCACAAGCCCGGGGCCACGCGTCACCGCCACCACATCAACTTTTCTTCCAAGTGCGACGCCATCTTCATCGCCCGTAATCTTCTTCGCAAGTCCCGCGAGCACCAAAGGCAACGTCGTCGAGTGCTCGCGAGCAGCGACCTCCGGCACCACGCCCCCATACTTCGCATGAATAGCCTGCGTCGCAACGAGATGTTCAAAACAAGCGACCCTGCCACCTTTCACTTCAAGGTAAGCCGCCGCTGATTCATCGCAAGAAGATTCAATCGCAAGAATACGCATGCACAAAACAGTAGCTGTTCTTTGCGAGTTTTTCAACCCTCCTATAAAGTGAGCACGAGGCATGTCGCCTCTCGCGAAAGGAGTCACGTTGGAACCCCGAAACAGCTACCTGATCTTTGGTGCTGGTATTCAAGGAATCGCTATCGCGCACGATCTACTCAACGCTCGCGACACCGGCCGTGTCACGATCGTCGATCGCGCGGCCGAGCGTCTCGAGTATGCGAGGAAGCGTCTCCCCCAACCACGGCTGGAAACCGAGATGTTCGACATGGCGGGTGAGGAAGATCTTGTGGCGCTGCTCACCGGTTACGACTGCGTGATCGGCGCAGCGAGCTACACGATCCACCTCGCGCTCACGAAAGCGGCACTCGCCGCAGGCGCGCATTACTGCGATCTCGGATGTCAGAACGACGTCGTTGCGCAGCAGTTCGCGCTCCACGACCACGCGAAAGATCTCGGTCTCCGCGTAATGCCAGACTGCGGCGTTGCGCCCGGTGCGGTATGCGTGCTCGCACGCCACGCGATCGATCGCATACCGAGCGCCGAACGTGTCGAACTACGCGTCGGCGGCATTCCGCAAAAACCCGAGGGGCATCTGCGATACGCACTCGCCTACTCCGCCGAGGGGCTCCTCAGTAACTACGTCGAGCCCGTGGAAGTTCTCCGTGACGGTGTACGAAAACTCGTTCCGCCGCTCGAAGAGCATGAATACCAGAGTTTCCCCGAGCCGATCGGCTGGCTCGAAGCACAGCTCACCTCTGGCGGCTTGTCCACGCTCGCGCGAACGTACGAGGGACGCATCAAGCACCTCGACTACAAAACGCTGCGCTGGCCAGGACACTGGGACATCATCAATGTGATGAGCAAACTCGGGTTACTGGAACAAAAGGAGCCGATCATCGTGCGAGGTACGAAGATCCTCCCGCGCGAATTCACGGAGCAACTCCTCGAGCGTGTACTCCCACGCAACCAACCGGACCTGATCGTGATGCGCGTGCGCGCACTCGACGCGACAGGACACGGCGTGCAGCTCGACGTCGTCGACAGAAAAAATCCGGTCACCGGATTCTCTGCGATGCAACGCACCACCGGCTACGCCACCTCGATCGTCGCGCAGATGCTCGTCTCCGGCGAGATCGGCGGCACAGGCGTCCTGAAGCACGAAGAAGTGGTACCACCAGAACGGTTCATCGCCGAGTGGCGCCTCCGCAACATCGTTGTCACTGAAACAGCGATCACTCCGTAACGTAATAAGCTCTCCAATACCCATTGGAGGGCTTTTTTCATTACCGTCTTCGGTACCCGTTACCCCGTAACAGGTACCGAGGTAGCAACTTTATGCTTGACGAAGGGTCATTTTCCATCTATATTCCTTGTACAATTCCAATGAGGTCCCATCGTCTAACGGCTAGGACGACTCCCTTTCACGGAGTAAATAGGGGTTCGATTCCCCTTGGGACTACCAAAAAAGAATTCTCCAAGTCAAATAAAAAAGACCGGTCACTGAGACCGGTCTTTTTTGTACCCTTGCTCCTTAGCGAGGAGCGGCGGAGGATCCTGCCGTGCTGCCGAGGATCGAACCGAAGTCAGGGAGCTGGAATCCAGGAATCTGGAGACCCGTATCCAATGCTGAGGCCGTCACTACGCCGTTCAAATCGTTCACCTCTGCGATAAACTGATCGCGGAGATCCTGCAAGTCTTGCAAGACACTCGTCATCGCATCAACATCCACCGGTTTCGCTGCAGCGGCGGCTTTCAATGCGACTAGTTTCGCCTTCGCAGTATCGAGCACAGCTTGTGCGGCCTTGGTATCAAGTTTCTTCTTCTTGAGACCGTCAAGCTGTTTCTGATTCTGCTTGATCTCACGATCGACCTGTCCGATCGTCGAGGAGAGCCGACTCATCTGCTGAATCACCGCATGGTGCTCACTAACCGCATCCATTGCATCGAACACATCTTGCTGAAGCATGTCGAAACCCTCTTCAACATCACCCACGGCGATCTTCGCCTTGTTCTCTGCGTACGCTGCTTTCAATTTATTAAGATCGGACTCAAAGTCAGCGATAACCTCTGAGAGATCTATCTTCGAACGTTTGGCGAGCGTCTTATCGGTCGAGAGCTGACGTTCAAGCGTCTTGATCTGACTCTCAATACGCGTGTAAATCTGCGTAAGATTTGCGAGACGCTCAAGGTTCGGAAGCTGCTCTTGGAGCACCTCGCCGACTTCTTGCATGGTGTTTTGCACATCGAGAGCCTCAGCCTCTTCCCATGTTTGTGCTGCTTTCAATTTTGCAAGCACATCTTTTGCCTTTGTAATCGCATCAGAAAGCTCAGATGGAGCCTTGATCCCTTTCTTTGCGAGAGAAGCGATACGTGCTTCGATGCGGGTGAGTTGCCCCGCGAAGCCTGCCAAACCTTGCTGCATACCCTTCAGCATCATCGCTTGCTGCTTCTTCATTTGTTCTTCCATCTGTGCTGATTGATCAGGCATTTGACCTTGATCGCCTGGAGGCATCTGACCTTGCTGAGGTTGACCCATCGGCATCATCTGACCCTTTTGGCCGCCCATCATGCCTTGTCCTGGCATGCCGCCTGGAGGCATCTGACCTTGCTGAGGTTGACCCATCGGCATCATCTGACCCTTTTGGCCGCCCATCATGCCTTGTCCTGGCATGCCGCCTGGAGGCATCTGACCTTGCATACCTTGCTGGCCGCCCATCATGCCGGGCATTGAGCCCATGCCACCGGGAGGCATCTGGCCTTGCTGGCCACCCTGTCCCATACGCTGACAACCTGCCGTACAGTCAGTTGCTGATTTTGTGCACTGGGTAGCTTCACTACCGGTTTTTGTAGCACATTCTGTTTTCATCCGATCACACCCCTGCAAACAAGCAGCGGAAGGATCCATACCTGACTGCTGGCCTGGCATACCCCCGGGAGGCATCTGACCACCCATCATGCCGGGCATGCTACCCATCCCAGGTTGACCGCCTGGAGGCATACCCATTTGTCCACCCATACCGGGCATTGAGCCCATGCCCATTTGGCCTTGACCACCCATCATGCCGCCAGGACCATTTAATTGGCCACCGCCGCCCATCATGCCTTGTCCGGGCATACCGCCTGGAGGCATCTGACCTTGCATACCTTGCTGGCCGCCCATCATACCACCTTGCTGACCCATGCCGCCGGGAGGCATCTGGCCTTGCTGGCCGCCCATTTGTCCGCCACCCATACCACCCGGTGCTGGTGCGCCACCCATCGGTGGGGCACCGCCGCCGCCTGGAGGAGCGCCGCCGCCCTGTGGTGGAGGCGGAGGAGGAAGTGGTGGAGGTGTACCGCCCGTGCCTTCAGCAGCCAAAATGGTCGCCGGCAAAACGACGAGTGCAAAAATACTAAGTAAAAGCGACCATGACATGCATGGGGGAACGTGGTGATGCGGGGGGGCGGATCCCTGCATTGCATCGGGTGTGTTAGACGGAGTGAGCAGGCTCATAAATAAACCCTTAAAAAATAAAAAACCAACATTAAATGTTGGGCCGAATGCCGGACAAAATTGCCTGTCGCATTTTTACGTAATGAAAAATTGTCGTACGCGTTCCTCTTATTTCTCCCCCTTAATGTGCCTGACGTTTAGCCAGGAACCTCCGCGAAAGTATATTCCGTACCGAAAACGAGAGATTTTTTCTTCCTGTGCACGTGACGCGCCACAGGCGATGTGGAGCATCGCCGAGGACGCGACGCGGGTACAGGAAGAAAAAATATCCGTTTTCGGGCCGGAAGAGACTTTTGTGGCGATTCCAAGACTTATACACAGTATACCATTTTTTTGGACCCCCTACAAGAATAAAACTTATGCACACAAAAATTCCGCGAGATAAAAAATCCCACGGAACTCATAAAAGCCTGTTATTTCAACGATCGCGCGCGATCCCAATGCGTTTCTTCAGGAAGACGAAGAAGAATCGATGGTTGTTCGAGGTAACTGATCTCGAGCGCATCGCCGACATCGAGCGTTCCTGCATGCGCTCCATCAATGAACAATGACGGTGGATGACGATGCGCTTCGGGGATACCGAGGTTCGGTTCGTTTTTCATGAGTGTCGCGCGCACCGTGCGCTCGCTCGCGCCGGACAGCACGATCCCTGTCGTGGGCGAAACGATGTCATGAATTCCTTTCAGAAAAAATGCGCGCACTGACGGATCGATCCTTGGTGCTTGGAAATGCGCAGCCATCGGAGTTGTGGAGCCGATCGCTGTGCACAGACACATGCCGGATCCGCGAATCTCTTTAATGAACGAAGGAGCATCGCCATCGATCGACTCGATGCGCAGTGTCAGCCACGTCATCGGACAATCGACCACGACATCATCAACGCCACGAAAAACGGTTGCGATGCCGTTCTTATGGTGCACAATCTGCATCACTGGAATCGCCATCTGCGTGAGCGAACCGTTGAGTGCGCGGTCGATCGTTTCAATGAAACGCTCCACGTCGCGCACCGTGGAAAGAAATCCTGTGTGACCGGTGTTGAAGGCGACGATGTGCGGGTTGCGCTCAGTGCGCATACGCAGCGCCTCGAGCAACGTTCCGTCACCGCCGAAAACGAACAACACCTCTGCTTCAGTGGTGTCAGAAAGACGCAATGTGGAATGATGCTCGCGAAGATACTGCGCAACACGCGCATGCTCCGGATGCAGATCATCGGCTACCCGACGTGAGTAGAATGCATGGGTTTTATAGGGAGTAGCCATGCCTCGGTTGTAACACAGACGAAGAGATTGTGACTACTCGTAAAAAAGAAGCGTACTGCATGAGTTACACTTTTTCTCAACAACAACCCCGCCGCAAAAAGAAGCGGTATCCTCGAATCAGGACGATCAAGTCCTAAGCCACGTAAAGTCCCCCTTCGGGTGACCACGTGGCAGGGAGAAACAACTATGCAACACGACTACAACGGCTTCCCCAACCAGCGCGTGGCACGGGAGATCGCCGCAAAGTTTCCGACGAACGCGCGCGTTCTTATCCATCGAGATCTGGACCTGCTCGTTCCCCTCTTCGACAAGAAGGGTGCAGTCACGCTGGTCCCGAACCCGTCGCTTCACCCGGTGATCTCGAAAGACACCGCGGTGATCCGCGACTTCAACACGCCGTGGGACATCTCCAAGCATGCACAGCCTCGCAGGCCGGTGTCGCTCGGCGTCGCGGGTTCTGAGATCCAGCGCGCGTTCACTGACACGCTCGCTCCGTGGGCAACGCACGTGCTCGACATGCCGATCAAGTTCCCGAACACGGACGTCCGCGTTCCGTCGGCGCTTGCGAGCGTCGTCCCTGCGATTCAGCGGATCCTCGACGTCGAGGCGAGCCTCAACCCGCGCTACGACAACTACTACGCCTACCTCTCGGTCCACCAGGCGACGATCGAGGCCGGCGAGCGGATGCGCGAAAATCCGTACCACGTCGACGGATTCCAGGGACCGCGGTGGAAGGAGAAGCACCCGGTGAACCACAGCTACCTTCTCGCAAACACACTGCCGACGGTGTTCTATCCCGTAGGCTTTCCGCTCGACGAGATCGATCCATGCTTCGATGATGTGTATGCGGAGTTCGCGCACCGCATCGAGTCCGACCCACAGACGCCGACCTGGCGCGCGGACGACTTTGACCTCGTGCTGATGGATGCGTACTGCGTGCATCGCGGGGACATCGCGAAGCGTCCGGTGTCGAGAACGTGGCTGCGTATCTCGTGGGAAACCAGAATCTTCGACAGACTCGGCAATTCCCACAACCCTTTGTTCGACTACGACTGGGAGATGGTCGCGCGTGACACAGATCCTCGAATCCGCTCGCGGTTCGCAACGGCCGTCGCTGCGTAAGCCCCGCCCTGTACCGTCTGGTACAGGGCTTTTTCTTTTCTCACGCACATTTCACTGTTACGATGAAAGCGTATGGCGAAGCATCTCACGATGGAACAACTTTTTCTGCGCGCAGGACTTCATGCGAGTGATGGACGAGTATATGGCGCACTCGAAACGCCGGATCTGAATGTTGTGCAAATCGCGCGCGCCGCGAAACTGCACCGTCCTGCGGTGTACCGTTCGCTTGCACGACTCCACGACGCAAAATTGGTTTCAAAAAAAATGAAAGGTAAGCGCGCGGTGTATCGCCGCGCTTCCGCCGCCACACTCAAGGTATTTTTACGGAGAGCCGACAAAGATGTTGCGCGCACGCTGCGCGGCATCATCACCTCAGAGACACTCGACGATACAAACGTGCTCGTGCTCACCGGAAAAGCAGGACTCAGTTCGGTGCTCGATCGGATGATGGCAGAGATGAAACGTAACCAGATCTTTTACCGCTACAGTTCTCGTCCGATAGACATGGATATTGAAAAGTACGTCCCGCCGACATATCGCAAAGTGCGCGACGCAAAACGGGTGCAACAATTTGTAATCGTCAATGAAAGACTAAAGCACAGCATCTACAAAAAACGAATTGATGCGGTGTCAAGAATGATCCCTCCAGAAGAAGATCGATTTGAATACGGCGTGAACGTGCTGATCTTCGGCGACAAAGTCGCGTTCGTAAACTTTGCAGAGGAGCGTGCATACATCATTAAAGATAAGAAGGTAGCGGATTTGCAGCGAGGAATTTTCAAACTTTTGTACAACCGATTGGAGGATTAAAAAGAGGAGCCCCGATGAAAAGGCTCCTTGTGTAGATTCCCCCTCCTTACCTTTAGGTAAGGAGGGGGTTGGGGGAGGATTACCCCTAAAGAATTCTCAACTCCGCGCCTCGTCCCCGCGACTCGGCCGAACGTCGCCAATCGCGAGATCACGACGCATCCGCGCCTCATCGAAGTGGTAGTCCGCGGGCATGAACTCCGCGAGCGTCCGCGCATCTTCGACCGCGTTACCGAGGCAGTACGATGCACCTGGCGACGGTGCCATGATGAAGATCACATTGTCACCGATGATCTTGTCTTTGCCGCGCGCGATCTTTCCGGTGTACATGTTAATCAGCTGGCCGCGGATGCCACCAGCACCGCGATCGAATGTGAGATCCTTCGCTTCGAGCGACGGAACGATCTTCCGTGCGCTCCGCGTGAACAGCCGCTTGCCAATGAACGGCAGGTCGTACATCGCGTTCTTCAGTACGAACCGGGAGATGTCCCAATCCGCAGCGACGCGCAGGGCCGCGATCATTCCGCGCGGAGTGAGCGTGCTCGTGCGCATGAACTCGAAGAACGTCGCGTAGTTGTGACGTTCGAGAAGCGGCATCGGCTTCGCAGTCGGTCCGAACCGCGTCTCGTCCCGATCGTACACTGCAGGATCGCCGTGCACCGCCGCGAACGGAATGTTCGGCAGCTGCATCGTGTACACTTTGCCGTTCAACAGTTTGCGACCACGATAGAAACTCCCCGCAACGGGAAGCATCGCGTAGTCGAGACCGTATCCGAGCGAATGCGCAAACACGAGACTCGGCGAACCTGCCGCGACGATCACGGCACGCGCCACGATCTTGTCATCCCCCATCTTGATCGTGTGGCGCCCCGGCATCGAATCGACCGCGCGATTGAACTCGAAGTCGATCTCCGCGCCGCTCTGCTTCGCTTGCTCCACGAACGACTCGGAGAGCTTGCGATAATCCACAGCGAAACCGCGATCGGAGTACAGTGCGACGAGCGGAACGTCGGCCCCACGTTCTGCGACGACCATCGGTTCGACAGCACCGAGCTCCTCGCGGCCGAGCAGTCGAATGTTCGGGAACTGCGGAAGAAACGTGTTGTAACGATCGGTGATCGCCGCAACTTCCTGCGCACCGACACCGATCACCATCTTGTGCAGTCGCATTCCGACATCCGGAGCGAAGTGCTCCAGATACCCCGCGACAAGATTCGCGCCCTGGCGAACCTTCAGCGCGGCGGCGAGATCGTAGTTTGTCTCGATGTCGCCAGTGTGCAGCGTCTGCGAGTTGTTCACTTGGTTCGAGTTCACCTGCGCAACAGCGTCGCGCCGTTCGACGAGCAGGAACCGCTTGAGGTTGGTGTATCGCGCAAGCGTGAACAGCGCAGCGGTGCCGGTCACCCCTCCGCCGATGATGATGACGTCGTAAAATCCTGATGCGGCCATGACGCATTCCTCTCTATCCAGCACTCGCCGGACCGATATTCTTAACGTAAAATGAGCGAAAAGTCAAGTAATCCACCTCCACCGCCCCCTCCTCTGCGTAAACAAGGAGGGCATCTACAGAAAGCCCCTCCGCTTTAGCGGAGGGGTTGGGGAGGTGTACCGTTCCTGCTACCATGCGCCAATGGATACTCTTATAACGAAAGCTGCGAAAAATCTACGCGACATCGTTCGTCTCGCAATCAAGCATGACGACACACGCAAGGTGCTGGTTGTTTTTGATGCACGGACACCGTTTTCACGCGTGCTCACCGAAGCTTACCGCGTTGCATGCTCTAACGCGGAATTTCTGGATTTTGATGCGTTGACGCCGGACGCGCTTATTGCAACGATTCGTGCACTCACTCCGGGTGATCTTGTGGTGCTCGTGCAATCTTCAAACTTTCGACTGAGCGAATTCCGCATTCGCATCGAGTTGTTTCAGCGTGGTCTCGCAACGATCGAACACGTGCATCTTGAACGAACAGCCGATGAGGCACAGATGGCGATCTACGTGGATGCACTTGCGTATGATCCCGATTACTACTCCACTATCGCGCATACGCTTAAAGAAAAAATCGATCGCGCAAAAAAAATCGAAGTGCAATGCGCGGGCACCATACTCACCTACGAAGGTGGGATGGAACCGACAAAATTGAACATCGGCGATTATACAGGGATGAAAAATGTTGGCGGCACGTTTCCGATCGGCGAAGTGTTCAGTGAGCCGCGTGATTTCGAAAAAGTGAACGGTGAGGTGATGTTGTTCGCGTTTGCGGGAACAGATCACTGTGTGCAAATGCATACACCTTTCAAAGTGTGCATCAAGCGTGGCGTGATCGTGTCGCACAAAGGTCCACCGGCGTTTCAAGAAGTGCTCGATCAGATCACCACAGAAGAACGTGTGCTCGTACGCGAATTCGGCGTTGGCCTAAATCCTGCGATGGGAAAAGATCGCGTACTCGACGACATCACCGCATTCGAACGACAGCGCGGTCTCCATCTTTCACTCGGCGAAAAACATGGCGTGTATAAAAAACCGGGATTCAATCAAAAAAAAACGCATTACCACATCGACGTGTTTGTGGATGTCACGCGAATCGATGTTGATGGTGAGACGTTGCGAATAATATAAAAAGTGACCCTCGGACAGATGAATCTGTCCGAGGGTCAAGAGCCATAGCTTCCGAGTGTCTCCACCCCCAGGGCGAACACGCCGAGGACGCCGTAGGCATTGTAGTCGAAGCTCCAGTAGTAGCAGTACAGACCGGCAGCATCGAAGTAGCCGAGGCCCAGGCGGTCGCCGACCGCGTAGCAGGTATCGGTGCGCACCCAGTAATTGCCGAGCGGGATGCGCTCGCCGGTGGCCTTGTGGTGAGCCAAGATCAGACCGGCGAGAAGCGCGACCTTGCCGAAGCCGCTCAAGTGATGCGCGGGCAGCTTGAGCTTGCGGCCGAGATCCTTGAGGAACGCCCTCTGCTGATCCTTCGTCTTCGAGGTGCTGCCGTTCAGGACACGCGGCACCCAGAACACGAGGCTGTCCGCGGTCGGCTCGTCCGGAAAGTTCCAGCCCTGGAGGTAGCTGAGCCCCTGGTAGCAGGGACCAGCCTTCGGGGCGTGAGACTTCAGGGTGAAGCCAGCGCGGACACGGTAGCAGACGGGGGTGGTTGGAACGCCGTGCTCGTTCGCGAGCTGGCGGTACTTGGCGAGGGTTGTCTTGTGCTGCTCGGGGACTTTGGTGTCGGGGATGGGGGTGAAAAAGGCTGCCATTAATCGATCTCCTTCGTTGTAGGTTGGTGAGCCAATGAGCCAAGAGAATCATAAATACCGATTCCCGTCAACCCGATGAGTAAAACAGGCTGCCTGTTTTGAAGAAAAAAGACCGGTCCGAGAGCATCGGACCGGTTTGGTCAGAGTCGACCGCTGAGAAACGCGCGCATCACCTGCGTGTGATGATCGTAGGCGAGCTCTTCGCTTCCGTCCAGGATGATTCGTTCGAGCACCTCTGCGTTCGGCACGAACGGTTTTGTGAGATGCTTCCATGCGAGCACCTCTGGCGACCGTACGAAGACGAGTGAATGCTGACCACTGCTCGATGATCGCTCATCGATGATGGTGAACTGCTCCACAGGAAGGTCGATCGCCGTTTCCTCCCAGAGTTCTCGCTTTCCCGCCTGGCGAAACGATTCGCCAGGATCGACGTACCCTCCTGGAAGTGCGGGCTTGCCGATGTGCGGCTCGATCCCACGGACGATGCCGATCAGCTGCCCACCGATCGGCGCGAGTACGATCACCACCGGAATCGGTGGCTGCCAAGAGGTGATCTTGCACCGTTCGCACGTCTTGGGAAACCCTCCGGGCATGAACGGTTCACCACAGTACGAACAGTGTGAATTTCTTTTTCTGGTGATCATCGCCCTCTCCATCAGATGATCGCGAGCATGCGATCGATCGCGACCTTCGCCTTCGTCGCGACATCGCGATTCATCTTGATGACTTTCCCCTCGATCACTTCGAGCTTCGGATCGGCATCGTCGTTGAACACGATCTCGTACTTGTCGTCGCGCAGTGACGCGACCAACTTTTCAAGTGTGTTCTGCTTCATGAAATCGCATACCGCTTCCTGCGCAATCGGAGCAAACGTCTTCTCCGGCAACAGTTTGCGCAGTCGGTACACCATCCCGATCTCAGTGCCGACGATGAACTTGTCTGCCTTGCTCTCACGCGCACGGGTGAGCATGCCTTCGGTCGAGCGGTAGTACACGCGGTTCGCCGGCAGCTTACCTTCGGCGAGCTTCGCAAGACACGACGACGCACAACCGCACTCGGGATGCAGAAGCAGTTCAGCGTTCGGATGCTCTTCGAGTGCGAGCTCGGGAGCGTCGGGTCCGATCTTTTCGTGCACGTAACAGCACGCGTTGTACCCCGCAAACGGATGCGAGTACACCTCGATCAACTTCTTGTCGATCGTGATCTTCCTCTCCGCCGCGAGTTCTACCGCCTTCTGTTTCATCACGAGGCCGAGATACTTGTCCGGGAGGACGAGCACCTTTGCGCTCGGATTATCGAGCATCGCCTGCAGAATCACCTGCGCGGTGTTTCCCGACGTGCAGATGTAGTCAGAGAACGCCTTGGTGTACGCGTCGCTGTTCACGTACGTGACGAGCACGCCCGTGGGGTTCACCTTTTTCCAGCGTGCGAGAGTGCGATGATCGGTGCCGCGCACGAGCGAACAGCTGTGCACGTCCGGATCGCCCTGCACGAACACGCGCGTGGCATCGCCGACGATGATCTTCGCGGTCGCGCCCATGAAGTGCACGCTCGAGAAGTCGATCCGCGTCGCGCCGGCGTCCCGAGCTTTGAACGCGAGACCGAGCGAGTCACCGACGAAATGACCGATCTCCTGCAGCTCCGGGTACTGGTAATTGTGCACGAGGATCATCGACCGCTTTTCGGTCGCAAGTCGTCGTACTTCGTCAGCCTGCTCTGCGAGCTCCACGCACTTTGCGCGAGTGTACCGACCAGGATACAGATCCTCCGCGAATTGCGAGAACTTGTCGTACCACAGCGTCGCAGTGTCCCAAATGTCTCTGTTCATTTTTGCCTCCTTGCCATGCACCGTCTGGTGCAGGGCGCTGCCCCACAGTCTTGCGCGGGACATGGTAGCACTACCCTATTTTCGATTCTTAGTCAAGCTGGTATATTTTTATTGATCTCTATAATTCATTATGATTATCTACACAACATGCAAAAATATTTTTTTGGTGCTGCGTGCATGAGTCTTCTCTTCGTCGGTGCTGGCTGCGTAAAAAATAATCCAACACCAACGAATACCGCGACATCTCTTCAAAACTCCGCGGTATCCGCTCCGACGGCACCGCCGTCCAAAGCTCCCACAGTTGCGCCGTCAGTTTCTGCAACAACAATGACCATTTCTATGAAACCAAAGGGTGGAGAGGATGAGTATGGCACAGCGACGTTCACGAAAGTCGATGAGAACC
>SXGT01789273.1_pt1 | contig 19331 bp, 18 predicted proteins | sample 3176221 | NCBI WGS metagenome assembly SXGT01 (sample SAMN11356862, study PRJNA531348) | freshwater metagenome | isolation source: freshwater sample F1-120 | place: China: Fuxian Lake, Yuxi | collected 2017-12-25
ATGAAATCGACCGGGCCGATGAGGAATTCGAAGCGTTTCTGCTCGAGCTACTGGCCGATTTCGCGATCACCATCCCCGAACTCGGCACCATCAAGGCCCGGGTCAAGCCCTTCGTGATCCTGACCAGCAATCGAACCCGGGAAGTGCACGACGCCCTCAAGCGGCGCTGCTTCTATCACTGGATCGACTACCCCTCGGCCGCCCGGGAACTCGCGATCTTGAAGGCCCGGCTGCCGCAGCTGCCCGACCGGCTGGGCGCCGAGGTGGTGGCGTTCGTCCAGCGGCTTCGGAGCTCCGATCTGTCGAAACTGCCCGGGGTGGCTGAGACCATCGATTGGGCCGCCGCCCTCGACTCGTTAGGCGCCCGGCAGTTGGGTCCCGAGGACATCGACCGGAGCCTCGGCGTCTTGCTCAAGTACCAGGAAGATGTCTCCCGGATCCGCGGCGATGCGGCCCGGACCCTCTTGGCGGAGATCCAGGCCGGCCGGTGATCACGGCGAACCTGGTCACCTTCGGGCGACTGCTTCGCCGGGCAGGACTCTCGGTCACGCCCGACTCGACCCGCCTGTTCGGCCAAGCGATCGACACCGTGGGCTGGGATCGGAAAGCCGCGGTCCGGGCCGCGGGCCGGGCGATTTTCGTCCGCCGCCGGGAGGACCGGGAGCTCTACGACCAGGCCTTCGGCCTGTTCTGGCGCCGCTACGGACCGTTAGGCGACGACGCCCCGGTGCTTCCGCGGATGAACCAGGATCCGGCGAAGGTCCCGACCTTCCCCGCCGCCGCGCCGCCCGCTGAAGTCACGGTGGACGACGTCCCCGCGATGACCGAGCCGACCCTCGCCGGCGCCAACGAACGACTCAAGCATGCGGACTTCGCGTCGCTGACGCCCGCCGAAGCCCGCGATGCCTTGGCCATGCTGGCGGCGCTCCGTCCTTCGTTGCCTCGCCGGCCGTCGCGGCGATGGGCTCCGTCCCGGCACCGAGGCCAGCGCCCCGCCCGGGCGCGGATGCTCCGGGCCGCCCTCCGGACCTTCGGCGAACCGATCCGGTGGGACTGGGTCAGCCACCCCAAACGCCCCCGCCCGATCGTGGTAATCTGTGACATCAGCGGGTCGATGGAGCGATACAGCCGCCTGATGCTCCGGTTTGCCCACGCGATGAGCCAATCGGGCGCCCCGGTCGAAGTCTTCGTCTTCGGTACCCGGCTCACCCGGATTACCCGGGAGCTCCGGGTCCGGGACCCCGACTCGGCGTTGGCCCGGGTCGGCCTCATGGTGGTGGATTGGAATGGCGGTACCCGGATCGGCGAGAGCCTCCGCGAACTCAACCGCCGCTGGGTCAGGCGAACGATCCGAAGCGGATCGGTGGTGTTGCTGGTGTCGGACGGCTGGGAACGGGGCGACCCCGCGGTACTGGCCGCCGAGATGGCCAAGCTCCGGCGGTCGTGTCACCGGCTCTATTGGCTCGACCCGCTGGCCAGCCAGGCTGGGTTCAAACCGGAGGTCGAAGGACTCCGGGTGGCACTGCCGTACGTTGATGAGCTGCTGCCCTGCGCATCGGTGGCGTCGCTCGAGGATCTGGCCCGCCGGCTGGCCGGGGCCACGGCCCGAAACTGACCCAGCAAGGTTTTTTCCCAACTTGTTGAGATCCGGTCCCACCCGAATATTGGCAGCGTCTCGTCACACGGGAGCGCCGCCATGGAATGGTTGGAGCGAGGGTTTCGGCTAGTGTTTGTGGTGTTGTTCGGGATTCTGTTCAGCGGCGTGTTCGCGATGCTGGCATTGGAAACGGCCCTCAGGCGGCGGCGCAACGACCGCCACCGGGATCGGGAGCGACACTCGGCGAGACCCAGGACACTTTCGCCGGTCGGGTAGTGGCTCCCGGATCCTGATCCGGGAGCCCGGCAGCGGTCACAACGCCGGGATCCGCTCGATCCGGATCTCGGCCCGGTACCCCTTGGTTGGGGTGGTCGACACCGGATCCGGCGAGACGTTGACGAGAGTGAGCCGGAGGCCGAGCGCTCCGCCCGATCGGGGTTCGACCCCGGTGTTGAGCGGCACGAGTTGCGCCGGGCCGTCCCCGGCCGCCGGCCCAACCACGAACAGCAGCTCGGCGTTGCCCTGCCAAACGCAAGTGACGTCGATCGGGCAGCGTGAATCGCCCTTGACCTCCGAAAAACGAACCGCCACACCGCCGATGGTGCGATGGTCGCCCGGCTTGAGGGTCACGGTGGCCGGGAGCGACCGAATCTCCGGGTTTGGCTCCGGCGGGGTGATACCGCAGGCGGCGAGTACCACAAGCAGGCCAAGGGATCTGACGGTCGACATGGAAGGGTCCTGTTTTGAGGGAGCAACTGGAGTGAATACCCTCGAGCCCTCGATTCCGTCACGGGCAGAGCCAGAGCGGGGCCAAGCCGGTACTATCATTGAGCCATGCGAATCGCGGTCCTCTTTTCCATCCTGGCCTTCGGGGCCGGATCCGCCGCGGCCCAACGAATCAGCGTGGCCGCCGGCTATACCCGGATGCCGGGCCAACTCGGGAACAGCCAGTCCGACCACGGGCCCGCCGTCCGCGTCGGGATCGACCTGCTCGGCCAACGCCGGCTCACCTGGCGCCTCGAGGGCGGGGTCGACCGGCTCAACGAGGTCCGGCGTCAGAGCCAAAGCGTCTGCATTCTGCCCGGCGGGTCCACCGGGACGTGTTCCTTCGACCAACGGAACCGCGATACCGGATGGTCGTTAGGCACGTTCCTCCGGTTCACCGCCCGCCCCGACCGGAGCGGACCCTATGCCCTGGCCGGGCTCGGGGTGCTGACCGTGCGCGATCGGGTCTGGAACGAGGCCCGCGACAGCACCGGAACCCTGCTGCCGAATTTCTCCGTCAACGGCACCTCGAGCGACGGGGCGCTCCAGGGACACTTGGGCGCCGGGTTCGCGATCCACCCCCCGGGGTCGAAGATCGGGATCGGCCTCGAGGGCCGGGCCACCGCGCTGCTGCACAACTACTCGGGTGGTCTCCAGTGGAACTGGAGTCCGACCGTGCTCATGGTCGTCCGGGTGGGCCGCTGACCGGCGTGGCGTCATTGGCCATCCACCACTGCTTCGGAAGCGGGCGCGGCGTGGGCCACACCTCAGCCAGGGTGTTGCCGTCGTAGATCCGGCCATTCTTCATCACGTACCGAATCGTGTTGGTGTTCTTGAGGTCGTCGAGCGGGTTGGCGTCGAGCACCAGGATATCGCCGAGCTTGCCGGCCTCGATCGAACCGAGGTGCCGCTCGAGCCCGATGGCCTCGGCGCCGAAGATAGTGCCGACCCGGAGGGCATCGATCGGCTTCATTCCGCCGCTCGCGATGGTCCAGAGCTCCCAATGCACGCCGAGCCCCTGGAGCTGACCGTGGCCGCCGAGCCCGACCCGGCCGCCGGCCTCGACCAGCCGCTTGGCCTGCTCGGCAAAGAGCTTGAACGAATACTCGCTGTCACGGAACCACTGGGGACGCCGGAGCCCGCGGCGTTCGAGTTCCGAGAACGGGGTGAAGCGGATCAGTTTCTGGTCGCTCAGGATGTCGAAGCGTTCGTACCACCAATTTTCGGCCCACGGCCCGCCGTACTGCACCAACAAGGTCGGAGTATAGGTGGTCCCGCTTTGGGCAAAGAGCTTGATGGCGTCTTGGTACATCGGCGCGATCGGCAGCGTGTGTTCGATCCCGGCGTAGCCGTCCATCGCCTCGGTCATGTTTTTCTTGAAATCGAGTCCGCCTTCCAGGGTCGGCGTGATCTGCTGCTCCTTGGCCGCCATCGCGATCCACTGCCGCTGACGCCGGTCGCCGGCTTGGTACTGCTTGATCGTTTCGGTCCGGTAGAACTCGGAGTACCGCTTCATCACTTCTCTGGCGTCGTCGGCGCTGGTGACATCGTCGTTCGCGAAAATCCCGGGGCCGGTGGCGTAGATTCGGGGACCGATGATCTGGCCGGCATCGACGGCGTCACCATAGGAAACGACGTCGGACTGGGAGGTCTGGGGATCGCGGGTGGTGGTGACCCCGTAGGCCAAGTTGGCGGTGTACATGTACGGCTGCGGCGAGTGGACGCCCCATTGAGGCCACATGTGGGCGTGGATGTCGATCAGGCCGGGCATGATGGTTTTCCCGGAGACGTCGATGGTCCGAGCCCCACTCGGGACCGAGACACTGCCCTGCGGCCCGACGGCGGCGATCCGGTTGCCGGTCACCACCACGTCGCCGCGGGGAATGACCAGGTCGCCCTTCATCGTGATGATTCGGGCGCCACGAAGCACCACACTGCCGGTCGGCCGGTCCTTCGGGGCGGTGATGGTGATGTCGGTCCGGACGGCCTCATAGACCGGCTTGTTGGGCCCCGTGCCGGGGCCGGCTCCGGGCCGCGGCGGGGCTTTGGCGGTCGAGTCGGCGGCCAGAGAGTCGGCCCGGGCCAAGTCGTACTGGAAGTAGGACCTGCCTAACGAATAGAACACCCCGCGGGAGTCGTGGTTCCAGCCGATGAAGTCACCGCCGATCCGGGAGAGCCGCCGGAACGGGAGCGGGCCTCCGGCCGGCTGCTGCACCGACACGGAAGGCACCGGCCCGCCGGTCATCGGGAGCGGCACGACGAAGAGCTTGTTGTCGACGACGGCCAGGACCCGGCTGCCATCCGGTGACGCCTGCAGTTCAGCGGCCTGGCGCGGCTGGGAACCCGGGCCGGCGCCGGGCTGGGCGTACCCGGTGACTTTGAGGTGCGCCTTCCGGTCGGTGCCGTCCCAGCGCATCGAGACCAATCCGTCACCGGTCTCGTAGATCCAGACCCGGCCGGTATCGGCGGTGAAATGGGGCCGCCCGGCGTTGGTGAGCGAGCTGATGAACGAGGCGGCACCGCCGCCCGCCGGAATCCAGACCAAATCGGTGATGACCAACTTGGGATTGATCTCGTCGTTGACGATGGCGCGCTGGGTCCGGGGCGCCCGGGCCGCCACGATCCGCGACCCGGTCGGGGAGTACATGATGTCGTCGTAGTACGCCGACTGGGTCGTCAGCTTCTCGGGGCGGCCGCCGTCGGGGGCAATCCGCCAGATGTCGCCGCCGTCCTCGGTCCAACTGACATACGCGAGGTACTTGCCGTCCGGCGACCAGACCGGGAGATGCTCTCCGTCGGTCGAGGCCGTCAGGCGTTTCGGAGTTCCTGACGGGAGGTCCATGATCCAGAGCCGGTCGAGCGCCGAGAAGGCCAGCCGGCGGCCGTTGGGCGACGGGCGAGCCCCGCGAATCTGCCGAACCGTGAGGACGCTGTCGTTGATCGGGTACTCGAACCGGACCAGGTCGCCGATCAGTTGATCGACGTCGGCCGTGAACGGGATCTGGGTTTGCTTGGCCGTGGCGGCGTCGAGGCGCCAGATCTTCCCGTGATGGGCCAGGATCAGGGCCTTCGAGTCCGGCGTCCAGGAATAGCCGGGCAACAGGTCGCGCGAACCGCGTGACTCGATGTCGTCGCGCTGAATGTCCGGGGCGATCCATCGCTCGTCACCGGAGGCGAGTTCGCGGAGCTTGAGACCGGTGACCGCCATCCGCCGCGACCCGTAGGCCAGCCATTTGCCGTCCGGGCTCACCGCCGGACGGAAGGCGGTGCCGAGATTGAGCGAGCGGGTGGCGAGGCGACCGGTCTCGCGGTCGTACATCACGATCTGCGTGGTGCCCATCATCTGGTTGTAGCCGGCCGCGCCGGTCCGGGCCCCGGCGTAGATGTAGCGGCCGTCCGGCGTGACCGACGCGCCCATGAAATTCGCCGGCGCATTGCCCCCGCCGGGACCGCCGCCACCAGGAACCGGCGGCGTCTGGCCGGTCAACTTGAGACCGCTCCCGCCGCCCCGGTGGTACAACCAAAGGTCATTGCTCTTGGAGACGACGACGTACTGGCCGTCCGGGGTCCAAGCGGGGGAGATGAACGCCTGGTTCGGCCCCCGGGTCAGCGGCCGGATGTTCTTCCCGTCCGGATCCATGAGATAGAGATTTTCGCTCCCGGACCGGTCGCTCACGAACACGATCGTCTTCCCGTCCGGCGAAAACCGGGGTTGGCCGTCGAATCCGGAGCCGCTCGTTAGGCGGGTCGCGGCACCGCCGGTGGCCGGGATGGCGTAGAGATCGCCCAGCAGGTCGAAGACGATGGTCCGTCCGTCGGCCGACAGATCGAGCGACATCCAGGTTCCCTCGTCGGTGGTGAACTTGAGGGGGCGGGTCGGGATCAGCGGGAGATCGGAATGGGGGGCGGTACGGCGGGTCGTGTCGGCCGGGGCCTGGGCAACGGCCCCGGACGCGGCCCCAGCGAGCGCGGCGACCATCAAAGCGCGGCGGACGAAGTTCGAGTGAGTCATGGTCAATGATAGGATTTGGCTGCGTCGCGCGGAAGGGACGACTATCTTGGTCCAACCCTTATCCGGACGAGAACCGCGCCGACGATCTGGATCGACGCCGACGCGGCGCCTCGGGATGTGAAGGACTTGGTCTTTCGCGCCTCGAAGCGCCTCGGCCTCCCCGTGGTGCTGGTGGCCAATCAACGGCTCCAGACGCCGGCGGGCTATCCCCTGGTCACCACCGTGTGGGTCAATGGCGGGCCCGATATCGCCGACCAACATATCGTGGCCCAGGTTGCCCTCGGCGATCTGGTCGTGACCCAGGACATCCCGTTGGCGGCGCTCTTGGTGCCGAAAGGCATCGCGGTCCTCGACCCCCGGGGCGATGAGCACACCGAGGAAACCATCGGCGAACGGCTGTCGATCCGTGATTTCATGGAGGCGCTTCGGATGGGCGGCACCGAGACCGGTGGCCCGCCGCCCTACGACGCGCGGGCCAAGCAGGCGTTTGCCGCCGCCCTGGACCGGGTCCTCACCCGGTTGCTCCGGCCTTGCTAGCGGCGCCTACCGGGAGCGCTCGAATACGATTTCACCATTCATGAAGTTCCGGCGGAGGCGGATCACCCGGCCGGCCGGATCGCGCTCGGCGGCGAGTTCGAGACTCAGGGTGGTCCCGAAGTAGCGATCCTTCTCTTCGGCGGCGAGGTCGATGGTCAGCGTGTTGCCCAACACCGCCATCGCCAAGGTCAGCTTGGCGCCCTTGGCCCTGATGGTGATGGCTTCACCGGAGGGTGCTTTCCAGCGGCCGGCCACCGCAGCGGCGTCGGCGAGACTGATGGGCACGGTACGGCGGGCGTAGAGCACCCGAAGGGCCCGGCTGATGGCGCCGCCCAAGACCGACATGTGAGTCTCGTTCGGGTAGACGATCGAGCTGACTTCGAGGGCTGGAAACCCGGCTTTGAGGCGGACGGCCATCCGTTGCATCGGCGGGACCATCACGTCGGTTTCCAGAGAACCAACCGTAAGGAAAGCCCGGCCCTTGGGCTGATCGGTCCGGGCCCGGGCCGCCCCGACCGACCCGAAGATCGACAAGCTGTCCCACCAGAACGCCGGGCTCCCGATCCAGTAACGACCGAAGGTGGCCGGCTCAGTCAGCAGGGCGTAGGTGGTGAAGAGCCCGCTGAGCGAGTGGCCGCCGAGCCCTCGATCAGTTGGGTCGGTGCGATAGCGCCCGTCGATCAGCGGGATCAGCTCGTCCTTGAGGTACGTCAGGAACCGGCGGGCTCCGCCGCTCCCCGGCAAGGCCGCCTCGACGTTGGTCGGCGTGTAGTCCCCGGACCGGCTGGCATGGTAGGCCGGCGTGTAGACGGCCGGATCGTCCTCCGGATATCCGATGCCGACGACGATCATTTCGGGAACGGAGGTGTCAATCCGGAGTCCCCGATAGATGTCGACCAGCGTCGCGAAGACGAGGTTGGCATCGAGGACGTAGAAGACGGGATATCGCTTCCCGGAGGTCTGGTATCCGGAGGGCAGGGCCACGTTCACTTGGTATTCGATCCCGTTGGTCGCCGACTTCATCAGGTACTGTTCCGACCCGGGAATGGTGACGGCGCCCTGGCCGGCGAGGGAGCCGCTGGCGACACCGAGTATCAACGTGAGAAGGGCCACCAGTCTATTCATGATCGAGACTCTGCCGAGCGCTCGGCTGAAAAGGGTGCGGGGAAGCAGACCCGAGAAACTACCATTGCTACAGTTGAAAACTAGACCCCGGCCGATTCCGCGCGACCCGGCCGGGCGAATGGGCTTACGCACGGGCCTGCGTTCCACGTATCGTTGGCAGGTCAACCGAAGTGGAGCACGTCAATGCGGGAACTCCTGGAAGCCTACGAACGGCTGCGAGCCGAGGGGCCGGTCGGCCGGGCCGTGGTCACTCAAATCTGGGGATCGGCGCCGAGGCCCGAGGGCGCCGTCCTGCTCGCCACACCCACCGCGAAGATGGCCGGCTCGGTGTCGGGCGGCTGCGTCGAGAACGCGGTGGTCGAGGAGATCATGGCGGCCATCGAACGCGGCACGCCCAAGTCGCTGGAGTACGGCGTCACCCACGAACGGGCCTGGGAATTCGGGCTCTCCTGCGGCGGCACCATTTCGATGTACGTCGAGCCGACCGTGCGGCCGGAAAGCGGGGCGGCCGCCGGCCGGCGGGAGGGCAGTGTGGTCGCCACGGTCATCGGCGGGGCGGCACCGCTTGGCGCCGCACTCGTCTATCACGAATCGGGCGCTCGCGAAAACCTCCGGGTCCCACCGGGCCTGGCCGAGATGATGGCGGCCGGTGCGGCGGATGCCATCAAGCACCTGTCGAGCAAGTCGGAAACGATTCCGACTCCGGGCGGCGATGTCCGGGTTCTCTACGAAGTGTTTCCCCGTCGGCCAACGCTGTTGATCTTCGGCGGCGTGCATATCGCCACCGCGCTGGTCACGCTCGCCCGGCCGCTCGGGTTTCGAACCGTGGTGGCCGATGGCCGCGAAGCGTTTCTGACGCCGGAGCGGTTTCCCGACGCCGACGAGTTGATCGTCGGCTGGCCCGATGAAGTTTTTGCCAAGGTCGGGATCGATTCGGCCACCTGTATCTGTCTCCTGACCCACGACCCCAAGTTCGACGAACCGGCCATCGACGCAGCGCTCAAGTCACCGGCTGCGTACATCGGGGTGATCGGATCTCGAAAGACCCAGCAAATCCGGCGGGAGCGGCTCAAGGAGGCAGGACACTCCGCCGAGCAGATCGCCCGGTTACACGGGCCGATCGGGCTCGACTTGGGCGGGCGGGAGCCGAGCGAGATCGCGTTGGCCATCCTGGCGGAGATCACCGCCACCCGATATCAAGGCAAGATCACGAGGGGGACCAAGTCATGACATCCCGGCACCTACTCGGCGTGCTGCTCTTCGCGGCCGCCGTTCCGACAACCGGCCATTCCCAATCGTTGGCGAATCACCCCCGCGTCAAGGAAGCCACGGCGGTGCTCGAGAAGTGGATCGAGGCCACCCGGGCTTATGCCCGCTACCCCGGCGTGTCGGCCGCGGTGGTGGTCGACCAGGACGTGATCTGGCAGGGCGGGTTCGGCTACGCCGACATCAACAAGCGGACGCCCGCCACCCCGACGACGCTCTACAGCATTTGCTCGATCTCGAAGCTGTTCACCAGTGTCGCGCTGATGCAGCTTCGCGATCAGGGCAAACTCCGCCTCGATGATCCGGTGGTCAAGCACTTGAACTGGTTCACGATCAAGAACCCCCGACCCGACCAAGAAGCCGTTACCGTCGAGGGAATCCTGACCCACGCGGCGGGGCTACCGCGCGAGGCGGCCTACCCGTACTGGAGCGCGCCGAGTTTTGAGTTCCCGACCCGCGAGCAGATCATCAACGCGGTGTCGAGCCAGGAAATGCTCTACCGGCCCGAGACCTACTTCCAGTACTCGAATCTCGGCCTGACACTCGTCGGCGAGATCGTGGCGGCGGCCTCCGGCAGGTCCTACGGCGATCAGGTGCAAGCCAATCTGCTCAATCCGCTTGGGCTCAAGGACACCTATTGGGACATGCCGGAGCAGGAGCGGGGCAAACGGCTCGCCATGGGCTACAGCGGCTGGCCCCGGGACGGTGAACGCCGGGAGGTGCCGTTCTATCAGGCTCGGGGCATTGCCCCGGCCGCTGGGTACGCGTCAACGGCCCTCGACCTGGCCAAGTTCGCATCCTGGCAGTTCCGGCTCTTGGCCAAGGGCGGCACCGAGGTGCTCTCCGCGAACACCCTCCGCGAGATGCAGCGGGTCCATTTCATGGATCCGGCATGGGAGACCACGTGGGGACTCGGGTTCGCCGTGTGGCGAAATGACGGGAAGACGTTCGTCGGCCACGGCGGGAGCTGCCCCGGCTACCAGACCCAGCTAACGATGCGGCCGGAGGAGAAGATCGCCACGATTGCGATGGTCAACGCGATCGACGCCGACGCGACGGGACTGGCCCAGCAGGCCTACAATCTCTTGGCGCCGGCCATCAAAGCCGCCCAGGACACCTCGAGCCGCACCCTGCCCGTGGCCGACGCCACCCTCGACAAATACCTCGGCACTTACGCCGGGTCGTTCGGCGGGGACTTGGAGATCATTCGTTGGGAGGGCGGGCTGGCCTCGATCTTTCTCCCGACGGAGAATCCCGCTCGCGCCATTACCAAGTACAAGAAGATCGGCGAACACACCTTCAAACGGATCCGAAAGGACGGCGAATTGGCCGAGTCGGTCACGTTCGACATCGGCCCTGACGGCCGAGCTACGACGTTGCGGAGCAGCAACAACTTCATGCCCCGGATCCGGTAAGGCGCCGGCCCCATGGAACTCCAAGCCCTCGACTGGGTCATCGCGGTAGCCTCGCTGCTGGTCTGCTTCCTGCCGGCCCTGTTCTTCGGAAAACGGGCCGGCAAGAACACCTCGGAATTCTTTGCCTCGGGCCGGTCGGTGCCCTGGTGGTTGGCCGGATTGTCGATGGTGGCCACCACGTTCAGCAGCGACACGCCCAATTGGGTGACCCAGCAGGTCCGCCAGTTCGGAGTGGCCGGCAACTGGCAATGGTGGGCGTTCGTGCTGACCGGAGTCTCGACCGTGTTCTTCTACGCCCGGCTCTGGCGGCGCTCCGGCGTGATGACCGACCTCGAATTCTACGAACTCCGCTATTCGGGCCAGGCGGCCTCCGTGGTCCGGGGCTTCCGCGCGGTGTATCTGGGCTTGTTCTTCAACTGCTTCATCATGGGGACGGTGACGCTCGCGGCCTGCAAGATCGCGAACATCCTGTTCGGGATGCCGCCGTGGCAGACGATCGTCATCTGCGGGGTCTTGAACGTGGCCTTTGCCGCCCACTCCGGACTCTGGGGCGTGCTGGTCATCGACATGATTCAATTCTTCATCAAGATGACGGCGGTCATCGCCGCGGCCTACTTCAGCCTGAAGCAGGTCGCCCGGTCCACCGGGGTCGGCGAAGGCGCCTGGGACGGGCTCCAGCAACTGGTCGCGAAGCTCGGCGGCCAGCAGGTCAACTTCGTCGACGGGACCCCGGTGCGCTCCGCCATCGACGGCACCGGGCAGCCGATCCTCGACCTGTTGCCCAATTTCTCGATGAGCGAATTGGCGCTGATGATCTTCATCATGCCGATCGCGGTCAGTTGGTGGGCCAATTGGTACCCGGGCTCCGAACCGGGCGGCGGCAGCTATATCGCCCAGCGGATGCTGGCGTCCAAGTCGGAGAAGGACTCGTTAGGCGGCACCCTGTTCTTCAACTTGGCGCACTACGTCCTCCGGCCCTGGCCCTGGATCATCACGGCGCTCTGCTCGATCATCATCTTCCCCGAGTTGTCCGACATCCAGGCGGCGTTCCCGGCGGCCGACCCCGCCCTGATCGGGCACGACAGCGCGTTTCCCGCCATGCTCAAGTTCTTGCCGGTCGGATTCGTGGGCCTGATGGTCGGCGGCTTGATCGCGGCCAACTCGTCGACCATCCTGACCCATCTCAACTGGGGATCCTCGTACCTGGTCCACGATCTGTACCGGCGGTTCCTCCGGCCGAACGGCACCGAGACCCACTACGTCAACGTCGGCCGGGTTTGTACGGTAGGCTTGTACGTGGTGGCGGCGGGGCTGAGCCAGCTCCTCACCTCGGCCCAGGACGCCTTCGAGATCCTGATTTCGATCGGAGCCGGCACCGGCTTGATCTACTTGCTCCGGTGGTTCTGGTGGCGGATCAGTGCCTGGTGCGAAGTAGCGGCCATGGTCAGCTCATTCACGATCTCGATCGTCTTCTTCGTGATGAAGAAGACCGGCCATCCGTTGCCGTTCGCCACGACGGTACTCTTTTCGGTGGCCTTCACCACGGTGTGCTGGCTGGTGACCGCGTACGTCGCGGCACCGACCAGCCGGGACCAATTGGTGGCGTTCTTCCGGAAAGTGCACCCGGCGGGGCCGGGTTGGACGAAGATTCGGATCGAAGCGGGGATCAGCGCCGACGATGCGGCCCTGCACGGCGACCACATGGGCATGGCAACCCTGGGTTGGGTTGCCGGTTGCTTGACGATCTGGTCATCGTTGTTCGGGATCGGCCAGTTCCTCTATGGCCGAACCCAGTTGGCGCTTGCGCTGGGTGCCCTGTTTGCCGTGAGCGGGCTCACACTGCTCTGGGTCATCAACCATCTCTGGGACCCAAAGCCCGACTCGCGGGCATCGCGTTAGCCCCGGGCGTGCCACTCCTTCAATAATTCGATTTCCCGGGCCGCGGTCAGGCCCGGACGGGGCACGGCATCCCACGCGGTGCCGAGTGACTTGAACCACTTGAGGGTGTCGGCCGCGGTATCGGCCAAGGGGCGGTAGGTCAGGCCGGCCGCCACGGCACGCCGCGGGCTGATCAAGCCGTTGCCCTTGTGGTCGCCGATCGGCGGATACCAAATCGGAATGTCCCGCCACGGCCGGATCTTCCGGTCGAGCAGAAACTGGGTCTCGACCCACGTAAACCGGACGTCGGCGCTGGTGATGGCCCGGATCCCGTAGAGAAACTCCGCCATCGAGAGCGGCGTGCCCGGGCCCATCGCGTTGAAAGCCCCAGTCGTCTTCTGCTCGAGCAGCCTAACGATCCACTCGGCCATGTCCCGGGCATCGATGATCTGCACCGGATCGGTTGGGTCGCCGGCGGCCAGCACTTCCCCGCCCCGGTCGATCCGGACCGGCCAGTAGGTGAAGAGGTTGGCGTTGTCGCCCGGGCCGACGATCCAGCCGGGCCGGATGATGGTATTCCGCTCCGGAAACGCTTCGCGGACCTCCTGCTCGCAAATCACCTTCAGCGGTCCGTAGTACTTCCGGGTGTCCTCCGAGTTCGGCTCGGGCAGGACGGCCATCGGCGCGTCCTCGTCCATGTGGTCGACCGTGAAGTCTTTGTAGACGTCGCCGGTCGAGATGAAGAGGTAGTGGTCGGCCTGGGCCTTGAGCATTTGCGCCGAAGCGCGAACCACCCGCGGCACGTAGCCCGATGTGTCGATGACGGCGTCCCACTTCCGCCCCTTGAGGACTCCAAGGCCGCCGTCCCGGTTGCCGACCAGCTTTTCAACGCCTGGAAAGAGGCCGGGATTGGTCTTGCCGCGATTGAAGAGCGTCGGCACGTGGCCCCGCGCCTGGGCGGCCCGGACCATGTGGGGACCGATGAAGCCGGTTCCGCCAATGAACAAGATTCGAAGGGGCGCCTTCCGCCGGAGAGTGAAGGCCGAGGGGCCCACTGAGAGGGCCGCGCCGGTGACGGCGGTGGTCTTGATGAAATCGCGTCGAGTGGTCATTGGGGTAATCTAGCGGAAGTGGATTCCCGGCGGCCCAGGGCCGCCTGAATGTCGGCCAGCGACACGCCGAGCGCCCGAACCGCCACCAGCGTGTGATAGAGCAGGTCGGCGGCCTCTTCCGTAGCCCGGACCGGATCGCCGTCGACGCAAGCCACGGCCAACTCGGTGGCTTCTTCGCCCAACTTCTTGAGGCGGAGATTCCGGTCGCCGAGCAGCTTGGCGGTGTAACTGGCGGCGGCATCGGGCCCGGCCGCTCGGTCGGCGATGGTCCGGTCGAGGCGATCGAGGACCCCGGCACCGAGGTTTTCGAAGCACGTCGCGGCGCCGGTATGACAGGCCGGTCCGGCCGGGATCACCTGGGCCAAGAGAGTATCACCGTCGCAATCGGGCGCCAGGCGGACCACCCGCTGGACGTTGCCGCTGGTGGCGCCCTTGTGCCAGAGCCCCCGGGACCGGGAGCGATAGTGCATCTCGCCGGTCTCGAGCGTCTTGGCCACCGCTTCCGGATCGGCCTCGGCCACCATCAGCACCGCCCCGGTCGTAGCGTCTTGGGCAACCACCGCCACGACGCCGCCCCGCTTGGCGAAGTTCAATCGATCGATCATGGGGTCACCAACATCGACCGGACCGGCACCGCCAGGGCCTGGTTCGTCGCTATCGTATCGCCGCCAAAGGCGGTTCGCTCCCCCCTCCAATCAGTCAACACCCCACCCGCTTCCTCGATGATGGGCATCAGACAGGCCGAGTCCCAGGGATTCATTCGGTCGTCGACCATGACGTCGGCGCGGCCGGTGGCGACCAGGAGATAGCCGAAGCAGTCCCCCCAGGTTCGGACCACTCGGGCCGTTGCGGCGAGGGTTCGCCAAGACTCCCGGCGCACCGGTCGATCGGGAAACCGCTCGTCGGTGGTGAGGACCACAGCATCGGCCAGCACCGATTGGGTCGAGACCCGGCATCGGGCCCCGTTGCACCAGGCACCCTCGCCCCGGGCGGCCGCCACCAGTTCGCCGGCCGCGGCACAGTTGATGGCTCCGGCCAATACCTCCTCGCCCTCGACGACCGCAATCAAGGTGCCCCAGAGCGGAGCGCCGGCCACGAAACTCTTGGTCCCGTCGATCGGGTCGATCAACCACCGCCGGCCGGTGCCGGAACCCGTCAGCCCAAACTCCTCGCCGAGAATCGTATCGGTGGGAAATCGCGTGCTGATCCAGGCCCGGGCAGCCTCTTCGGCTGATCGGTCGGCGATGGTGACCGGACTTCCGTCGCCCTTCCACTCGACCGCCACGCCCTTGCCGAAGTGACGGAGCGCCACCTCGCCGGCCACGCGGGACACATCGATGACCGCCTGCAGCAACTCGCTCGGGTTACTCACCAGGTTCTCCGGGTTGGAATGCCGGCCAGTGCCATCGCCTGTTTAAGATCGGTCACCGTCGCGACGCCGTCGTGGAGAATGCCGGCCACCAACGCGGCGTTGGCCCGGCCCTTCGTGAAGGCATCGACCACGTGGCCCGGGTTGCCGGCGCCGCCCGAAGCAATGACCGGAACCGAGACCGCCGCCGCCATGGCCTGGGTGAGCTCGAGATCGTAGCCGCTCCGAACCCCGTCGCGGTCGATGCTGGTGACCAAGAGCTCGCCCGCGCCGCGTTGGACCGCGTCCTTGGCCCACTCGATCGCATCGAGGTCCGTCGGGGAGTGGCCGCCGCGGGTGAAGACCCGCCAGCGGCCGTTCTCGCGCGCCGCGTCGATGCTCACGACCACGCATTGCGAACCAAACCGCTCGGCGGCGGCCGTGATCACTTCGGGGCGCTCGACCGCGGTGGTGTTGAGGCTCACTTTGTCGGCGCCGGCCCGGAGCGCGGCCGCCACATCATCGGCCGTCCGGATCCCGCCGCCGACGGTCAGCGGCACGAAGAGGTGTTCGGCTGTTGCCCGCACGGTATCGAGAAGGGTGGCGCGCTCTTCGCTCGAGGCGCTGATGTCGAGAAAGACGATCTCGTCGGCCCCGTCGCGCTCGTACTGCGCCGCCATGGCCACGGGATCCCCGAGGTCCCGAAGGCCCTTGAAGTTGACGCCTTTGACCACCCGGCCCCCTTTGACATCGAGGCAGACGATCAGCCGGCTCGCCATCATTTCGCGATCCGCACATTCCCTTTAGTCGACGCGATGGCCGCGGCCGGGACGATCGCCTCGGCGAGTGCCATGCCCAGGGCCTTGAATCCGGCCTCGACGATGTGGTGCCGGTCGGTGCCCCGGCGCTTGATCAAGTGCAGGGTGCACCGGGCGTGATCGGCAAACGACCGCATCCAATGATCGTAGAGCCCGCTCGGCAGCGGACCGCGATAGTAGGGCCGCCCGCCGAGATCGAAGGCGCACTCGACCACGGCGTCGTCCATCGGCACGACCGCGTGGCCGTAGCGGCGAATCGGCGGCGCGAACTCTTCCCGAACCAGGAGGCCGACCACGATGGCCACGTCCTCGATGATGTGGTGCGGGAGATCACCGGTGGCTTCGATCGTCAGCCCGACGCCGGCGTATCGGGCCAGTACCGTCATCATGTGATCCAAGAACGGCACCGTCGTGCTGATGGTCACCGGGCCTTCACGGGTCAAGCTGCCGCGAATCGAGGTCTCGGTGGTTTCCCGGGTCAGTTCACTCATGTTCCAAACTCCAAGGCAACGGCCTCCCGATCGAGGAGGCCGGTATAGAACGCCAGGCCCGCAACGGCGCGGGCCGCGCCCGCCGCACGAAGGGCCTTCAGATCCTCGATGTCCCGAATCCCGCCCGAGGCCTGCACCGGATGCCGGGTACTCTTCACGACCCAGGCCGTCAGCGCCAGGTCGGCCCCGGTTTGCGATCCTTCGACGTGGACCGCGGTGACCAACACTCCGGCCAACGGCAGCGCTTCCAGGGAACCCAAGACTTCGCCGATCGAGCGGCCGGTGCCGGCGGCCCAGCCCCGGGTCACCACCTCCCGGCCCCGCACATCCGCCGCGACGACGATCCGGTCCGGGTAGGTGTCGGCGATGGCCGCGAGCCAAGCCGGATCTTCGAGCGCCCGGGTCCCGACGACGACCCGTTCGGCGCCCGAGGCGATCAACGCGTCCACCCGCTCGGTTGACCGGACGCCCCCGCCAACCTGGACCCCGCTGCCTAACCGCGATACGATCGCGGCAATTGCCGCGGTGTTGTCACCCTGCCCGGTGGCGGCGTCGAGATCGACCACATGAATTTCGGCGAACCCGGCCGCCCGCCACCCGGCGGCCACGCCGGCGGGATCGGGAAGCCGGACCCGCTCGGCATGGTAGTCACCACCGACCAATTGAACGCAGGCCCCGTCCCGCACATCCACCGCCGGCATGACGATCATCGCCGGCTCGCTTCCAGGAAGCCATGCACCAGTGCCACGCCCGGAGCCGAACTCTTTTCGGGGTGGAACTGCACGCCCAAGGTCCGCCCAATCCTGACGGCCGCTGGAAATCGGTCATCCTGGTAGCGGCTCCACGCCACCGCCTGATCCGGGCGGTCCGGCCGGCCCACGTAACTGTTGGCGTAGTACCCGGTCCGGAGGCCGGACGCGGCCAGGACCGGATCACTTACCTCTTCGAGGTCATTCCACCCGATCTGCGGCAACCGGTCGGCGATAATCCTGGTAACCCGGCCGGGCACCACTCCGAGCCCCTGACCGGCGCCTTCGTCGGACCCATCGAACAACAGTTGGTGGCCGAGGCAAATCCCGAGACAAGGCAGACCGGCGAGGAGGGCTTGGCGGATGGCGTCCCGGCCCGGCGCCATCCGGGCGGCGGCCGGCTCGAACGCCCCGACGCCCGGCAGAATCAGGACATCGGCCCGGGCCGCCGCCACCGGATCGGTTTCGATGACCGGCTCCACGCCCGAGGACGCAACGGCTTTGGCCAGGGAGTGGAGGTTTCCCGCTCCATAGTCAAAAATCGCGACCCTCATCGGGGCAAGTCGGACATGGCGGCCACCAGCCGGTCCATCATCGGCTCGGGCCCAATCGTAATCCGGATCACGTCGCCCATCACGAGCGCACCGGTCATGGCCCTGACCGCGATGTTCCGGCTGGCCAAGAACGCCCCGGCCGCGGCGGCATCGGGCACCCGCACCGCGATGAAGTTGGCATCCGAATCCGCCACGACCCATTCGAGGGCCCGAAGCCGCCTAACGGTCTCCCGGCGAGCGGCGCGGGTCTTCGCCACCACCTCCTCGAGCCATCCTTGATCGTGCCGGACCGCCGCGGCCGCCGCCTGCTCGGCGACGGCGTTGACCTTGAACGGCCCGCGCCCCTTTTCCACTTCGCGCACCAGGGCAACGGACCCAACGCCGTATCCGATCCGGAGGCCGGCCAATCCCCAAGCCTTCGAAAAGGTCCGGGTGACCAAGACATTGTCCCGCCCGGCCGCCTCCCCCGCCCAGCTGGTGCCCAGGTATTCCGTGTAGGCCTCGTCGAGAATCACCACGCCGGGGGCCCGGTCGATCAAGAGCCGGACCCGGCCCATCGCGGCGGCGGCTCCACTCGGGTTGTTGGGCGTCGCGACGTAGATCAACGGCGCCCCGGTGGCCAGCAGGCCTTCGACGTCGGGCTGGCCGTCCGGCCGGGTGGCCACCGGGACCGGGTGGAGCGAATTGGCGGCGGCGAAGTGCGGGGTCATGACGAACGTCGGGGCCGTGTAGGCCAGGGCCGACCCCGGAACCCCGAGCGCCCGCATCGCGGAGTCCAGGATGTCATTGGACCCACACCCGCCGACGATGTTGGCGGGGCTCACGCCAAGCCATGATCCCAAGGCGTCCCGAAGGGCCTCGTTGCCCGGCGTCGGATACCGGGCTGGATCGCCCGCGGCCCACGTGGCCAATGACGCCAGCGCCGACGGAGCCGAGCCGAAGAGATTGGTGTTGTCGGAGAGGTCGCATTCGGCTTGGCGACCCTCATGACGATAGACGGACAGGTGCTCGTAGCCGGCGCGGGTCATCGGGTCTCCCATCGTTCTGCTGCTCTGGCGTGACCCGGAAACCCCTCGGCTTCGGCGAGCACGGCGGTGTCGGCCGCCAATCGGCTCGCGGCCAACGGCGTGATCGACTGGTACGTCGTCCACCGAAAGAAATCCGGGGCCCCGAGCCCGGAGTACGTCCGGGCCAAGCCGCCGGTCGGCAGGACATGGTTGGCGCCGGAAAGGTAGTCACCGAAAGCCACCGAACTACTGGCCCCGACGAATACCGCCCCCGCCGTCCGAAACCGATCCGCCTCGGCCTCCGCTCCGTCGAACGCCAACAAGAGATGCTCCGCCGCGAACTCGTTGGCAAACGCCGCCGCCTGCCCCAAATCCTCCACGCTCAACAACGCCCCCCGCGCCGCCAACGCCGCCCGGATGACCCCTTCCCGCGGCGCCCCCACAATCCGCCGCCCCAATTCCACCTCAATCGCGCCGAGCGCCGAGTGCCGAGTGCCGAGTGCCGAGCAAACCGCATCCGGATCATGCTCGGCCTGAGCAATCAACTCCGCCGCCACCACAGCGGGGTCGCTGGTGTGGTCCGCGATGATCAGCACCTCACTCGGCCCGGCCGGACTGTCGATGCCGACTCGGTCGGATACTTGGAGCTTGGCCTCC